>Ga0136642_1000191_pt1 | contig 36375 bp, 22 predicted proteins | sample LowCatLa1302831Y_FD_115313 | JGI IMG/M metagenome (GOLD analysis project Ga0136642, IMG submission 115313) | Freshwater microbial communities from Lower Cathedral Lake, Yosemite National Park, California, USA - 13028-31Y | ecosystem: Environmental > Aquatic > Freshwater > Lake ... | reverse complement strand
TGCACATGCAATACTATCTTCAATGAATCCAGTAGGCGCAGCAGTAAACACTTGAACTTTCTTAGCATGAGTTGCATATGAACCAGTACCGTTTACGTTAGTAGCTAAAAACTTAACAGTCTGTACTGCTGCAATACTTGATGCAGTAATACTGATTGGTTGACTTCCGATTGTATAAGGGCTACTAACAGTGTTACCAGTATTAGCTTTTGGTATTCCGCCAGACAAGAATGTTGATGCACCATCTAAGTTTGCATACGTTTTAGTCTGTGAAGTAACTACGTTACCAGTTGTGCTTTCATCATTTGTACCAGCTTCGATTTGAAACGGGGTAGCTGTGTTCTGGTATGTTTGACCAATCCAGTTATAGATGTTAGCACTAGCTAGTGTAATTGTAGGAGATCCAGTGTTGTAGTACGGCACACCTGAAATATAACGATATGTTCCATTCGTTGCATTAGCAAGAGTTGCAGTAGTTAAGTCAATAGTTGGAGCTAAGATTACATCATCTTTAATGAACTCTACGATATTAGTGTTACCACTAATGCTGTGAGATAATTTCATGTTGTTTAACCCGGTACTTGTACCAGATGCAGCAGTAGCTACTTTGGCAGTGAAGCCTTTGTACAATGAAGGGCTGTAAGTTGACAGACCAAATGTAGTCGCAACACCTGCACTAGTCAACAAGTTATAATCACTTTCAGCAACTAATACAAGTGAACCATTTGTTCCCGCGTTATTTGCAGTAGTAAGAGTGATATTACCAGTGTCAGCACTATTTACAATAGAACTCAACACTCCGCTATCACCGTCATATGCAACTGAAGTCAATGTTATTGTTTCAATAGTTCCAGTAGTAGCAATCGTTCTGTTAACGCTTACACCAGCTACATAAGTTGTTGCACCACCTGCATTGTTAGCAAAGTTAGCAGCAAGATATGGACTAGTACCAACGCTAGAACTGAATGTTACAGTTTTTGTACCTAATCCGTTTGGTGCAGAGATACTTGGATTGTACACTTTGATTGCACTAGTACTATTAGGACCAGTTGCAATATATGATGGTGTAGCTGTATTGTGCGCAGTTAGGGTCAATGTAATTGTTTTTGTTCCAGTACCAGAATTCTGACCTGTTGCATAAACGTGACTCTTTCTACCGCCGCCAACTCCACCCGCTGAACTATCACCTGTGATAGTTTCAGTAACTCCGTCACCCCAGTTAACTGTATATGTAACAGTTGCGCCAGTAGTATTGGTTGTCAAGTTCTCAAGATAGATTGTTTCACCTTCTGAAGCATACAGAGTGCTGCCTGTTAGAGCAGTTCCGCCAGTACTTGCACGGTATAGACTATAGCTTACTACAGGATTAGCTGTATAGATTGTGATGTAGTTTGATTGAGTAGCAGTTGCTTCGCTACCGGTACCAACACCTGCATTGTTGTAACCACGCACGATTACAGTGTATGGAGTAGTTGAACTAGTAGTGTACACGTGAGTAGGATTAACAATAGAAACTGCATTACTGTAGCTACTATCGCCCCAATTTATATCATATCGATTTGGATTACCAACACTAGTAATTACCAACGTTACCGTAGAACCCACTCCACTTGCAGTAGGTGTTCCGGTGAATGCAACACTCTTTACATATGTGCTATTACGTACATTTTCCATTGCCTCATTGAGGTCATCGATTGCGTCAGTTACTTTGGTAGCTGATGTCCATGATGTAATTGTGCCAGGGCTGATTAAGTTACCATCTAGAGCAGAACCGAGCGGAACAGTATTACCAGACACCCCGGTAAAGCCACCAGTAGCAGAAATACTTCCAGTAACAACTAAGTTGCCAGTAGAAGTAACGTCTTTAGCAACAATGCTACCTGCCATGTTGATGTTATCAACACGCAAGTTACCATATTTGTTGAATGTGACATTATTGTCCGCAAGAGCTATGTTGCTAGCTAATGCAAATTCTGACGCACTGTTATCCCAGCCAATGAATGCATTGACAGCACTGTTTGCAATGCCGTCATAATAGTGAAGTACTGTTCCTCTGTCATGATTATCGTTGGATGTTAGGACGTTACCTTTTGAGGCTCCACCTTGTTCAACGATAGGGTCGGTTACATAAGTTACAGTACTTTCAAGATAAGTGAAAGTACCATTAACTACTAAGTTACCAGTAATGCTAGCATCACCACTAACTGATAGTGCGTTAGCTGCTACATTAGCATTGGCATCTATGACACTACGTGGGTCTTCACCCACCGAGTATCCGGCTACTGAATTAAACTGTTTAATTGCCATGAGTATCTCTTTTTAGTTTATACATCTATTTATATAGTTCTGATTTGGGTAACCCAGATCGTGCTTGCAGTACTAGTCGGAGTAGCAATAAGCTGTATGTCAGTACCACTCAATACTACAGTAAATGAACCGGCTGATCCAGTACCAGCACTTAATTTACTGTGAACTGTATAATCTACGTTGGTACCATAATAAATTGCAGTAATAGTCGCAACTGTATACTTACTACCGTTTGTGTTCTCACCCTTAACAAAGAAATCAACTGCGCGGCACGTCCCAGAATCAACAGTTGCGATAACAGTAGCACTTGTCGTAGTAGTTTCTAGCCTTGCTGAATAAATGAATGTGCTACCAATTGACACCTTAGATGTGTTAACTGTAGGAGCATTAACAGCAGGAACGTTAACAACACCACTGACAGCTAAATCACCAGTTACAGCAGCACCAGTTTTGATAACACTGAATGATAATACCCCATTTGCAGTTACATCAGTGCTTCCGTCTATGTTAACCATCACCATGCTAGAAGCATTTGCAATTCTATCAGTGTGGATAGTTGAGAATCCTAAGGTGTTAGCACCATCAGTTTTCAATACTGTAACTTCATTAGATGCAGGAATTGCTCCGTCTGCTGTTGGGTACTTCAATCCACTTGCATATAATGTGGCAATTTTACCAAGAGTAACGTTTGCATTACCGGTATTAGTATCAGTAAGACCTAGCATAACTTTAACGTTAGGCTGAGTATCAGTTTCGATAGTGCCATATACATGAGTACCACGTAATGTGTCAATTCTTAAAGTTGCTAAACTACCTGTTGCAACGCCGCCGGGTAGTGTAGTAGCAGTAAGCATCTGAAATTCGCTGTTGCCGGTGCTCCAGCCTACAAACTGATTAACTGAATTACTACCGTGAAGTAATAAACCGCGATCACCGGTCGCCGAACCAGTAATATCACCACCTGAGCCAGCACCGCCTAAATCAATGATAGCATCTTTGATACTAGTGTTAGTTGTGTTTACATAGGTTGTATTACCACCAACAGTTAAGTCACCAGTGATAGTAATGTTACCAGTAATGTCTGCATTACCGGTAATAGCAGCATCGCCGCCTACTTGTAACTTACCAGTTACGTTTGCATTAGCAACGGCACCAGACTTACCAATTAGAACATCATGTTCTAATTTTGCAGTACCTGTTACATAGATATTTCCACCGATACCAACTCCGCCGGCAACTACTAGAGCACCAGTCGATGCATCAGCGGTAGTGTTAACACCTGTTATAACCGCAGTAGTCATTGCAGTGATACCAGACAATGTAGTACCATTAACATTAGATGATAGGGTCTGTGAGCCTAAATTAATAGTGCTGCCAGACAACCATAAATCTTTCCATGCATGAGTTGCATTGCCAAGATTACCACCGTAATTTACAGTAGGATTCAAGTCACCAGTAACAGTACCGGTGATTGTTAAGTTCTTTGTAGTTAGTGTATTACCAACAGATGCATCAGTCGTAATGACTGCATTTGCTAACGTAGAGACTCCAGTGACACCTAATGTGTTTGCTAAACTAACTGCACCAGTAACACCTAATGTGCTTGACAAGTTAGCTGCACCGGTAACATTCAACGTACTTGATAAGTTAGCTGCGCCAGTAACACCCAATGTACTTGAGAACAAACCAGTAGTTGCAGATAGACTGCTTAATGTTGCCGCACCAGTAACGTCCAATGTGCTATCAAAGGTAGCATTCCCTACGATATGTGCAACTGCACCTACTTTGATATTACCAGTTACTTCAACACTGCTATCAGCCTTGAAATACTTAAATCCCGATGCTGCTTCAATGGTGTTACCATCGTTGAAAATTATTTCTTTATCAGATCCAGGTGCAGAAATTGTTGCACCACCAGTGATGTTACCAGAGAAGTTACCAGCAAAGTTACCAGTCGCATTACCAGCAAAGTTACCAGTCGCATTACCAGCAAAGTTACCAGTTACGTTACCGATCAAGTTACCAGTGATAGTACCAACACTCATGTTTCCAGTGATGGACACATTTCCACCGATAGATACATTACCTTGAGCACTGAAATTACCGTTAGTAGTAATGTTTCCAATAGCCGAGATAGAGTTGCTTGCCGAGATATTGTTTGAAGAAATATTTCCAATGACTCTGAATGCATCAAGACTATTGGCATAGTCAGTACTAGTTACAAAGGTTAGATTTGCAGTTGCTGCAAAGTTGTTGCTTACGTTGAACTGAATGAAGCCATTACTTCCTGCTGCTTCTTGCAAGTCCCAAGCATTACCATTTGCATAATACAGATGGTCTGTCTTGATACTAGTGAAACTACCGATACCGGTACTATCGATTACTGTAGTAGCTAGTTCACCTACCGAGAAACCACCAACTGAATTAAACGTTCTTATTGCCATTTTTATTTTCCTTATTTTTGTTATGCTTTATAGCTTGTTATCAAAATCTTATAATTCGTGAGATGGGCTGACATCGGTGTGACTGTTAGTGTCACATTTCCACCAAAATTGCCTGGCTCAAAATTAACCTTAAAATCGCCCACGCCCGGGCTTGCAGCCGGTGTGTCAATTGTTCCATACTCGTAATACCCAACATCATTCCCTAATACACCTGCAATTAACTTACTTGTCTGTCTTGTGTTTGCAACGGCATCAGTTGCAATGATAGTATAATCCATTGAGCAAACCGCACTAGCTAATACCTTATGAAGTACTTGGTCTGCGGATGCACTGTTCGTAGTTGCCACCAGCGACGAAATTGTGTAAAACTGGCTATCACCTAATCCTAGTGAAAAGTTGTTTGCAGTGAAATTTTCCTCAACAGTAACGGACTTAGTATCCGGATTGTATTTGATGCTGTCAGCAGTAGCGGCTAAGCCATAGCTGTTGAATAATAATGCTCCATTAGGACCGGTGATACTGATATTTGCAGTGATGTTGCCCTGAACATTACCATAAAAGTTAGTAGCAGTGATAGACCCTGATATTGCTGCATTACCGCCTACTGATATATTTCCTGCAATGGTAGCACGCGGAGCCGTGATATTACCATTGAGGTCGATAACTGGTACCGGTGGTATCCCTGTTGAAAATCCACCCGCTGAATTGAATGCATCTGCTGCCATGTATGGTCCCAAATATTATTGTATATCTTATTTATCATTATTGGGCAAGAACGAGTTTGGGCAACCCAACAAAAAAGGGCACCTAGGTGCCCTTTTTTACTTTACTACCTGATAGTAGAAGTCGATTTTGCGATTACTTGAATGTCAAGTTAGCAACGTCGATTTCACCCAAGTAATCCGCGGCATTCCCGAAACTGCTCGCGGTGTTGGTTAATTCCACATATCCGTAGCGCGTCATAAACGATACGACTGGTTCGAATGTTGATGGATCTAGAACAACACCAGAACTCATCAATGGGATGTAAGGGCAATAGAATGCCGCTGCATCTGTCTCTGATGTACCTTTGTAACCAACTAGAACAGCTTGGCTATCTGATGCATATGTGTTAACGAAAACACGCATAGCGCCATTCAATGTACCAACAAACTTAGTGTTTGTAGGTGCTTCGAAAGTTCCTTCTGTTGTACGAGCAAATGCTGATGTAGTTGCAGATTGCAATACAGTCAACACAGCTGGAGAAACAACAGCCCAGTTACCAGCACCACGACGAGTGCGTTGAGCAATCTTGTTAGCAACACGATTGATAAGAACAGCTAGAGCAGCGTGTTCGTCACCAACGAATGTAGCAGTACCAGATACAGCAGCTTGGTCGAATGTTTCTTCCAACGTAGCTAATGTGCTCAATGATAACAAGATTTCTTGGTCGATTTCAGCAGTGATTTCTTGAGCAAGAGCGGCCATGATTTCTGCTTCAACGTCAATACCATGTTGGGATTGTGCGTCTTGAGCAGCTTCGAATGTCCAACGAGCTTGCAATTTACGTGACTTAGCTTCAACAGCTTGACGTAGAATCTGAACAGAAATCTGCTTGCCGCCGTTACCTTCTAGAGCAGCAGTATTATTGCCAGTATAGATGTTTGACGAACCAGATGCATTAGTCTGTGTAGAGTACGCTTGAGCAATTTTGAATGGGCTCAATGCTTCTTCACCAGCTGATACGCTTGTTCCAGCTGAACTGTTGTCTGTTAAAGACTGAGCGTAGCGAACACGTAGAGTGTGAATTTGACCAACTGGTCCTGTCATTGGTTGAACACCAACCAACTCGTTAGCGATAACGGTTGGCATGACACGACGGATAACTGGAAGAATCACACGATTTAACGTAGCGATATTACCAGATGTAGTTGTACCAGCTGATGACTCAGATAGTAGCGATTTTTTTGTGTTTTCTAAGATAACACCCATCGTTGAACGGCGAGTACCCTTAAGACCTTCGAGTAGGGCTTCTTTGGTTTCGTCCCAACGGCCTTCTAATAGAACTTGTGACATTTATATATCTCCTAAATTATGTCTGTTAAAGCCCTGCCAAACGTCTTAGATCAATCACGTTATCACGCGGTTGGTCTTCAGCTTGTGTCATGGCAGATTTATCACCGGTCACTGCTTTAACAGTCTCTGAAATCATGGACTTTTTAGAGTCTTTCTTTTCATTGATGTTGTTAAGCACTGCTGGCAAATACTTGTCGAAAGCGGTTTGCAAACGTCCTGTTTGTACGCTCTCTAGTAAATCCTTCATTACGGTTGCTTTTTCCTGATTTAGAGTTCCAAGCAATTCATTCATTGTCGTTTGACGGACATTGGATTCCTTAATGATACGAATTTCACGTTCCTTGTTTTCAACTAATTGCTTTGCAGCTTTCATTGTTTTAATGGATTCAGCTAATTGTGTATCTTTTGCTTTAAGTTGGTTGAACAACTTACGTGTCTCAGCTTTTTCCTGTAAATGGGTTGTGCTGAATTCACTTGCATACGATTCAAAAATACGTCGACCAAAATCGTTTTCACGAGCAGTCTTAATATCTTCCTTCAATTGGCCTAGTTCACCCTTAAGATGTTTAGTAACAGCGGTGTTCATTCTTGCAGCAGATTCGGTCACGAAACGTGCCTTCAATACTTCAAGTTGTTTACGACCTTCAGCAACTAACTTAACCTTTGATTCAACCACAGCTTGTTTGTCTTGTGCGAATTCTTTAATTTCGCGTGAAAGAGCACGAACAACGAATTGTTCTAGCTTTTCTTGACTTTCTTTCTGGATCTTACGCTCATTGCGCAACTCTTTAATTTCTTCGGATAGTTTAGTAACCATGAAATTATTGAATTTACTTGCGTTTTCGTGCAGCTTACGCTTTGCGTTAACGCGGTCTTCGTTCATTGCTTGTCTTTCGAACTGGAATTCTTCAATTTCAGTTGTAAGACCGTCTGTAACCATATTATCTAGGGCTTCTACCATTACGTTTTTGTCATGTTCATAACGTTGTGCGAATTCTTCACGTAATTCGGCACGTACTTGCTCTTTGGCTTCATTTAACTTTGATTCCCATGCCTCGTTGATAGCGACACTAGTTTCATCATTGATTAATCCACTTTCAAGTAATGGTTTGATAGCATCTAACATGCTTAATCCCCTTTGTTGATTTTGAGGTCCTTGATAAGACGAAACATTTCATCTTTCAGGTATCTCTGTACTTTTTTATCGCCCTGAGCGTCTTTTGCAATATCCAACAATTTATGACCATGCTTCATATTCATCATGCCTTCATAGATTGCTTTAGGGTAAGCATTAGGTGCGCTCGGTTGAGCAACAATATCCACAGTGACTATTTCGAAATCACTGACATGGCCATTAGCATCGTTAACGTTGCCGCTACCTCTGCTAGATACGCCTAGTTTAACACCACTCTCCAACATCGTGGACACAAGTTGTCCCATTGGAGTAGGTAGAATTTTTAATTTGCCAAATCCATTTGCACCGTCCATCCACATTTGAGTAATCATATGTGAGACACGGTCCAAATTAATTTTCAAATCGTCTGGGTGATCAACTTCACCTAGGACTGAATAACCTGTAGTGATTTGTTCGTTGAGCGTGTGGACAGCACTTTCGATTTCATTCACGGGGTAAACCCGCTCATTCGCGTTTTTTACCCCGCCCTGAATGAAAATCCCCTTCATATAAAGGGACTTCTTGCTACCTTCACCTTCACTTAAGACCTCCATGCTCGCACGGTCGAAAGTTAAGTGCTCTTTAAGATACAAAGCCATTATCTTAGGTATCCTTACTTGACAATCTTCTTAGCGACTGGTCGTGTAAGTGGCTTCTTAACCATCTTACGTGACTCACCCACGATTGATTTAGTATTCTGTCCGCCGTCACCTTTTGCTGGCTTAGGAGCTGCTTCGCCTTTTTCAGAGAAGTTACCTTTGCCTGGTGCGTTTTTGTATGTTCCTGGAATCGTAGCTGGAGCTTTTACTGTTCCACCAACTGCTGTAGCGCCAGTTGTAGTAACTGCTTTTGCGCCGTTACTTGGAATCTTTGGTCCTGAACCTACTGCGCTTTTAGTGTTAACACCGTTATCGCCGTGAGTCACAGAAACTTTTTGTAGCTGCACAGCTTCCATCATTCCTTGTTCTTCTTCTTGATCTTCGTCGCCGAAGTCTTCTTCGCCATCAAAATCTTGTTCTTCTTCACCGTCGTCAGAACCCATCATTTCTTCGAATTCTGCCATTAGTTCGTCTAGTTTGTCTTCTAGTTCAACTACGCGGTCTTCTAGTTCGCCTTCTGGCTCTTCTTCGCCGTCCATAGCGCTGTCATCCATATCGATATCAGCAAATTCGTCTTCTTCTTCATTCATGCCTTGTTCTTCAGAGTCGATCTCATCTAATAGACCGCCAACTTCGTCGCCTTCCATGCCTTCTTCAATTGATTCTTCATCTTCTTCAGATGATTCCTCAATCGCGGCTTCGTCTTCCTCAGCAGCTTCGTCTAACTCTTCGTCCATCATTGATTCGTAGATTTCACGTGATTTTTCAACCACGATATCGTGAAACAATGCGCGGGCTTGTTCTTCGTTTTCATTGATAATTAAATCAATCAGTTTCTCAAATTTCTTGTTATCCATTGTGAGTTCTCCTATAAGATTAATGGCTTTGTAATAATTACTTAGTGTGTATCAAAAAAAAGAGCACATTAAGTACTCATTTTTTACGTTTTTAGTAGTATTAGTACTAGAATGATTATAATGTCGGTGCACCTTCTGCTGGGGCCGGTGTATATTGTTTTCGAATCTTCTTAAGATTTTTTGACTTTTCGTAGTTTCGAACATCATTCATCTTGCGTAATTTACGAATTTGCTTTAAGGTTAATTTGGTTTTACGGGCTTGCTTCCATTTTGGTTTGCTGTTGTCTTGATCAACATCTTGGTACCCTTGAGTGGGTGCATCGTACATTTCAAATAACTTCATTTGGAGTTCCTATAAAGTATTTATCAATTTTTACGCAGCTGGTGCTGTAGCGCCACCCATACTAGCCGGTGCAGCAACTGCCGGTGACATTTCACCCGACATTTGTTCAGCACCTTCTTCGGGGGTGCTTTCAATAGTCTCGGTGTCTGATTCAATGTCACCAGAACTGATACCAATACTACGTAGATCACTACTTGATGCTTCACTGTCTTCTGGTTCTTCACGTTCTTCAAACCATAGACGTTGATTTTCTTCAATATCTTCTTCAGTCAATCCTAAGAAACGTGTCATTGCAAAACGCTTACTAATATAAGGGAATGCTTCCATTGCGGTGAATACAGTTACACGTGCAGTATCTAGTTCACTTTGACGATAAGCAGCAAAGTTTTGTGGTGCATTGAATTTAATGTTAAACAATGAACTATCAATGTTCAACCCTCTCCAACGCATAAACAACTTGAATTCGTCATTTAGCTTTTGACTAATGTACTTTTGTAGTCGTTCGCAATATTGGTTGAAACGAAACTCTTGAATCATTGCTGTACCAACACGTCCATCACTCATTGGGGTCGGGCTGTCTTCTGGGCCTTGCGGCAAATAGCTACTTGGCACTCGCAAACCACGAGCTAACCTATTGTTAAAGTAGCGCAAGTCATCAATCTGTCCTAAGTTGTCACCACCAGGTAGAGTAGTAACATCACTACCACGTCCATCAGCCGTAACAGGGAAAAAATAATCTTCGTTGATACTTAATGGGTTATACGTAGCATCCATTGTAGCTTGTCCACCTTGGATAGATGGAATTCTACGTTGGTGAATTTCATTTTTAATACGGTCAACGAATGCCATAGCCATGTGACTTGGCATATTACCAACGTCAATCTTAAAGACTCGACGCTCTGGAGCACGTTGGATACGATAGATAAGAATCGCATCTTCTAATAATTCTTTTTGTTTGTATACTTTGAAAATGTTTTCTAAGATGGACTGACCAAAGGGCCAGAATCTGTCTAGGCCTTCAGTTAAACTCAAGTGAACAATATGCTTTGCATCGATGGCTGACTCGTTCATGTTCAAGTTAAATCTACTACCGCTGTTACCACTACTGCCTCCACTATTAGGAACACTGTATGCAGTAGCAGCATTATAGCCACCCGAACCACTTTGAGTCATAAAGTCTGTTGTCGTCTTTTCAGCAATACTTAGATTCTGTAAGTTAACGTTAATGTCTTTAATAACATATTGCTCAGGCTTCTTACCTTCACTTTCGTTAACAATAACCTTGACTAGCTTAGTCATATCGACCCAGTATAGCTTAAAGTTTTCTGGATCACGAACGAAAATCTGATCACCATACTTGATGCTGTTTCTAAAGATTTTGAATGTGCGTGTATCAAACTCGTTGAGCTTGCACCATTGTTGTAATTGCTTTTTGATTAGTTCGACTTCATGCGGAGTCGGGTCTTCATTGAATTCGATTTCGAATGGAGTACCATTCTGTTCATTCTTTTGCGTACTGAACTCAGCAATGATGTCCAAACACGCATTAATTTCAGCATCTACGTCCATCATTTCATATTGATTATAACGTTCAATACGGTTTGGATGACCAGTATACACTTCTGGTAAACGACTTTGATAGTTCTTGTAGCCAAAGTCTGTGTTGTTGGGACTGTTGGCTGAATTGGCTTCACCGTTCCATGCACTTCTGTTACTATTGGCCCCTGAGATAGGGCTGACTGCACCAGTAACATTGGGTGCTTGAAAACGTTTTTTGTATGCCATAGTGTATATATTTATCTGTTATGCGCGGGTGTAAGTTAATAAATCACGCAATGTGCTATTAGAGCTATCTAATTGAGCAATCATGCTGTCAAATTTAGTAGTCATCATCTCCATCATCTGCGCTATACCGTCAGAGTTGACAGGAGAGGCGGCCGGGGCAGGGGCAGGTGAAGATTTGTTAAGCCCCATATCTGCTAGTATCTCTTTTTTATAATCTTCAATGCTAGATTTTTGAACTTCAGCTAATACTGCCTTTAGTTTATCTTCTGGCCAGACACTTTCATTCTTGCCATGCAATGCGACCGGATAACCACTAGTAGGACCGGAAAATGCTCCGCCATCACGTGCTTGAGGTAATTCAAAATGTACGTCATCTCCGGAAACTGGTCTAGTGAAACCTTGAGCTTTTAATGCCTTGAGTGCTTCTTCATCATAATAGTTTTGAATATCAACTGCGCGGCCGCTCTCATGTCTACTTGTGCCCGGTTTGGCCACCTTCATATTAGTCGGGCCAATGCCGGGCGTGCCTAAAGCAACACTTTCGTCCCACAAACGTTGTTGTTCTTCATAACTTCTATTTGCACTGTTAAGTTGTAACTTTTTTCCGCCAGTTGCTGCTGAGTAAGTTTCCGCAGCGGCTAATAATCGTTTTTTAGTTTCTTCTTCTAGTGCATCAAAGTGCGATCTACTACCAGAGTTACCGGTAAATTCAATGAGTTTTTCAGGTGAGCCGGCTTCGGCTGAAGTAGCACCTCCTTGACCTCCTCTTCCGCCTCCTGCGGTTGAAGTACCTTCTGTTAATTTTCGTGTCGCTCCCGCTGCAGCGCCTGATGAACTTCTATCAGCCGTCATGCTACCTAAGCCTTTTTGCGCAGCTATAATTGCAGCTTCACTTTTAGCAGTCTTTTCTCTCAGCTTAAGGACTTCTGCCTCTTTTATTGTATTAAGTTTGTCTAAATTAAGGCCGCCTCTGGCCACTGAGTTGTCTTTTAACGTTTTTAGAACTGCTAGCTGTTCAACCGCTAGGGCGTGTGCTACTGGATCTTTTATTGTATCTTCAGTACTTCCATTGTTGAGTAATTTTTTTACCGGTGCACCGGACTCTTTTTCTTTTGCTTCAAGTTGCTTGATCTTTGCATTAAGTGCACCGACAGTCGCATCAGCCGAAATTTCCTTAATTTGTTTTTCTAGCCATAGTGCCTTTTCGGTTGCTCGTACTTTGTCCTCTTGGGCAGCTTTTAGATCAGCTTGAAAATCTTCTTTGTCTTTGAATTGGGCTGCAAAGTTAGTTTTTCCAAAACTAAGTTTGTCGACGGTTTGAGCAAGAAATTTAGCAAACTTATGCATAATATCAACTAATGATTCAAACATCCCAACCGTCTTGCCACCTATATCAAGCAACAAATTGTCCGCTATTATTCGTGCTTGTCGTGCCTTTTGTTCTATACTCATATTAGATTCTAATAATCCAGATCCTACTAGTTGCTGCGCAGCAACCTTCTTATTCACATCAATATTGCTCTTATTTTGTACAGCTACTGCACCAAGTATTAGTTGATTGTCACCGACTACATTTTCCATTCCTTTACCAGCTATATCGATAGCTTTACCAAATTGATCGACATTTCTCATTACTCCGCCTGCAGTTTCAGCTAATCCGGCTTGAACAGACGCTTGGCCCTTAGATACTTTAATAGCGGCTTCATACGCTTTATTTTGAGTAGCTATATTTGTCTTTATACTAGCTTCACCTACCATGGCCCCATTGTTAGCAATCTGCTCCATCAAGCCTCTAGCAGAATCTGCACCAAACGTTTTTTGATACGTTGTCATGTAATCTGCCAATGCAGTAGCTTCTTCACTTCTACCTTCAATAGTCATTCTTCTAAGAGTCAGTGCCCAACGTGCGTCGGCTTGTTGCTGATCCATTATTTTTTGAGCTTCATCTCTACTCATACCGGTAAGCTCACCTAACTCACGCAGAGTAATCATGTATTTGACTGACTCATCACGTAGTTGGCCTTCTGTTTTACCCTGTGCCAAGCCCAATCTAGTTTGTTTTGCTATGTAATCGGCTGTTGCGTCTTTCATGGCATCAGCGCTATACCCGATCCGACCCATTGCTCTTTCAATTTGATTATCAGGGCCTATCATTCCCTGAATAACACCTAATAGTTTATCTTTACCAGTAGAGACACTTCCACCAAAGTTTGCTAAATCAGGTGCAACCTTTTGAAGCATCGCTCCAAATTTTTCTGCTTCCGCAGCAGTTAGGCCTACTTTATGTAAGTCACTATCAAGTTGCTCTAGACTACCCGATATCGAACCTATTTCGGATAGTTCTCGGTAAGACTTCATCAATTGGTCGTTCTGCTTTAAGCTAGCTCCTACTAGCGCACCAAATACTTTAACAACAGTACCAACAACCATGCCCAGCGGACCGAATGCAGATAACATTGTAGCTGCAAAATTACCAGCGGCGTCTGCCGCGCCTGTTACTGCGCCGGAATACTTAGCCGTGCCTTCGCCGCCGGTATACATTGCTTTACCAAATTCAATCGCAGAACTGCCCATAGATTGAGCTAGTGATTTCAACGCGTCCGATGTCTTTTTAGAATTAGCATCTGTTTCAGTAGCGGCTTGAGCTTGAGCTTGGGCGAATGCATCAGATGCATCAGCTGCCGTTCGTTGCGAATTGATTGCAGTTTCTTGAGCCCGTGTATGCGCGTCGAATGCAATAGTAGCTGCGTGTAATGCTTTGACGAGTTCGTCTGTATTAATATCTGACATAGGTGTAGTTCTTATAAATATTGGGTGACAATGTATTTAGTGTTACCAAAACACGTATTTTATTAGGAAACATCATGACTCAAGAAAATCCACTCAAACAATACTTCCGTAGACCCGCACTGTATCTCACTTTGCCAAGCAAAGGCATAGGATATGCTCCGGGAGTTATTGAATTTCCGGAAAATAATGAGTTACCTATATACCCGATGACTGCAATTGATGAGATTACAAGTAGAACTCCTGATGCATTATTCAATGGACTAGCTGTAGTTGAAATCATCAAAAGCTGCGTCCCATCAATCAAAAAGCCATGGGAGATTCTCAATGTTGATCTAGACCCTATCTTAGTAGCTATCAAGATGGCGACAAACGGACAGACAATGGAATTAGAAACTACTTGCCCGGAATGTACTGAATCTAGTAAATATGACATCAATCTTGCTGGAATTTTAGGCAGCTTTAAGCCCGGCGATTATTCAACTGCACTAGAACTTGATGGACTAAAGATTAAGTTCAGACCATCAACCTATCAAGAGATAAACAAAGTTAGCACTGCTCAGTTTGAGATTCAACGAGCACTTGCATCAGTTGAGTCAGTGACAGATGCAGATGAGAGAAACAAGAAAACGACTGAAATAATCAAAACTATCAATGAGTTAACGATAGAATTGATCGCTTCCGGTATAGAATATATCAAGACCCCGGAAAGTACAGTTTTTGATAAGGTGTTCATTCATGAATTTTTAGTAAACTGTGATAAGAATACACACCATCTTATCAAGGACAAACATATCGAATTGAAAAAGAGTACAGAACTAAAGCCATTGGACGTTAAGTGTACACATTGCAATCACGAGTATAATCAGCAGTTCAATATAAACATATCTGATTTTTTCGATTAAGGCTTCTTTTCCTCGGTTCTGAGGAAATTAAGCTGATGATTGAGGATATGGAACAAGAATGCCATACCATCAAGAATGGAGCACTCAAAATGTCTTGGTATATGCGAGGCGGTGTATCCTATGAGGATGTACTTAACATGAGCATATCAGAGCGCTCATCAATAACTAAGATCATTGAAGATAACTTGGAAACCACAAAGACCACCAAACTCCCATTTTTCTGATTAACTACATTGTTACGGATATCCGTAACATCTCATTTATCTTAAGTCTAGTATCTCTTAGGGTATGTTGTTTCTTTTAAGAGATGAACTGAAGTTCATCTAAGAACTCACTTCGTTCGTTCTTTATCTTTTACGGTTAGATATTTTAAGTATTCTTTTTAATACTGAATCTGTTAATACATATTGCCGATTTGAAGCCATGGTAGGGCAAAATTTTGCCCTACCAATGGTTAAAAGTGTGTTTGCCACGACCGTCATCCTTTGCCATCTGTTCCCCGTATAATTAGCTTCTTTGTGCTATTATACGCCATCGGTTGTCCTGTAAAGTTCAGTGGGACTGTAGTGAAGCTGTCAATGTATTTCAATTGATTCTTCGACAACGCATGTTCTATATCCGCAAGATAGAGTTGGATATAGACTCATTGAAGGTTCGCTTTGACGAGAGCCTTCTCGATGTTCCTTATCATTGCTGATAAGCATACTCCAGAATCTGACGGCCTGTAACTTTCAAAGCAATCTCAAGGAGGACTCGCAACCGAGCCGACGAATTTTTATATTATGCGAACTTTGTGTCTGCTTTTATTTGTTTAGTGTTGTTTGGTTTATTTTGACGTGGTGTCTGGTGTTGTGCTTGAGTATGCTTTCACAAACTCAGCATTGTTTTGAAAAAAACTAGAATGCTCCATGACGATCCAGTCGCCATGCTTTTTGCTACTATAGAATAAGCAGGTGTCTGCTTTCCATGTTAGCTTACCTTGCACGGCAACGTATTGACCTTTTCTAGTTATTTTGAAAAAAACTATATTGAGATCACCGTCATCTTCTACATCAAGCAGTTGTTCTAGCCATGAATCAAGTTGCTTACACTCACCTGAAAGAGTTAAGTGCCACGGAAAGTCAGCGCATGTTTCGACTCTATAATTGATTCCATCTTCTGCAAGTGAATTTATCATAGACTCAATTTTTGGATAATAACTGTTTGATGCATTTCTTGTCATGACATGTACTTATGCACATGAAACTCCGATCATTTTTTTTCATTTGCCCTACAATACATGTCAGTGTGTCGTTTGAAATTACCTTCACCGCCGATAGCTCTAGCGCAATTGGGGCATGTGAAAATTGGCCTAGATCGATCTTGTACACTTAGTGTTTCTTTCATCTTATTGATAGATTCAGGTGACCGAATTCTTCCTTTAGAACTCTTGCTTATATTCTCTTTCCATTGTTTAGTTTTTTCAGGAGACATAATATCAGTGACTGATTTCCCAAACATACCGTTTGTTTCACCGGGCCGCACCCTTCTTGGATCATTTTTCCATTTTTCTTTCTGTGCATCTGTGTGGGTCTTACCGTACATACCGTTCTCTTCCCCGGATCGTCCGCACTTCTCGCTTAATTTCTGTCTCATCTCAATCGCAGTGTCAATCCCGTAACTTTCGTCAAGTGTCTTACCCTTGTTATGCGGTTCTACTCCGTGCATTGGATTATTTTCTCCTTTGAAATGATCATCTATGAATTTACTACGTTCTTCATCATTCATTAATCGGTATAAGTAATGCTGCTGATTAAGATAATATTTTTCATTCAGTATTTTTAGGTCTGATTCTGTTAATTCTGATCTCCAGTGCGGGTCAGTAGAATACCGTTGAACTAAACTTGCACTGATCTTCATTTTAGTTTCGGTCGATACTTCAGTGGGTGGTATAAATTTTATACCACCCACTTGCCGATTAAAATATTTTGGAGTAATGCCGTCTTCCAATCTCACTCGCAACACATCCTCTAGAATCTGACACCTAACTTCAGCATACACTAATGAAGCCCTAGATTTATGAAGAGACTCGATCATGAATATGTAGTTTTCTTTTCCAAATTTCTCGATGGCAAGGTTAACGTGTGTCGATGAGCTAGTGTATGTCTTCCAATCTGATGCTTTCTTGACACTTTTCTTGTTAACTTTTCCTTTGACTGCTTTTTTTAAGTATTGATGAAATTGTTTTTTACCGATGTATTCTCTTCCGGTACTAATCTCTGTAATACGGTAAACGAATCCAAACCAATCATCTGCGATAAATTCGTACGGAAAATTCCAATGTCCTGTGTCCATAATATGCTCCTCATTCTATTTATGCCAGAATGAGGAGCATATTATGAAGGACTATAGTTATTCCATCTCGCTACTAGTAGCGTAGCTTGTAAAACCATTTTCCTTGATAACTTTGAGTACACTTGGCACACGACCGGCTAGTTCTTCACGGTGAGATACAAGCCAAATTGACTTATGGCGTCTACGTGACATATCTTTCAGGATAGCAATACTATTTTCGACTCCGATTGTGTCTAATCCACTGTCAATCAATTCGTCAATGAACAGGGTGTTGATAGGTTGATACAAGTTCTCCCAAACATCACGGAATGCAAAACTCAAGCCTAAGATTAAGCGATTGCGTTCTCCCCTCGATAAATTGTCAAAATCAAGTTCACGTCCTAATTCAGTGATTTCAACTTGTAAGTCATTCTTAAACACTACTTGATGCGGCAGACCGATCTTATCTAAGTAATGTGTCAATCGTGCATTCAAGTATGACAGATTCTGGTCAATGATCTTCTTACGAACAAACGAATCTTTACTAGTCAAAATGTCCAGCAAGAACTTTTGATGTTCCATTGTCTTTGTTAGTTTGTTGATCTTTTCAAAATCAATAGCTTGCAGTGCATTTGCTTCCATTTCAGATACTTGTTCTGAGTACGGATCAACCTCACCTACTTTGGTATCAATTTGTTGCAGCAAGTTAGCAATCTTGCTACGATGTTCAATTGCTTGGGTTTCAGTGTCGTAGTGCGTCACTGGTTGCTGACCCACTACAATCACAGTATGTTCAGATAGTTGTTCATCGAACGGATTCGTTTCTGATTTTTTGTTCTCCCATACAGTGTTCAAATTAGACACATCACTGCTATGACGAATCGCCTCTGCTTCAGTCTTATAGAGAGTAGTGGGCTTGGCACCCAAGTCTTTTACAAGAGTTTGAGCAGCAGCTAAACTAACTTGCAATTCAGCAAGTTGTGCAACAGCATTAGATAGCATTTCTTGTTTGTCAGTTAATACCGTAGTATGACTGTCATCATGGAAGTCTTGGCCACAGGCATAGCAGGTGTGTTCTTCTAATGACCGAACCTCTTTTTCGAGTTTAGAAATTAATTTTTTTTCTTTGTCGATACTTTGGGTTTGGGTAGCGATAGTAGTTGCAATAACTTTTTGTTCAGCAGTATACAATATCCACGCATTGAAGTTTTTCCATGCTTCTAATTCATTTTCAATATCATATTCATTTTTAAGCATGTAAGCGGTACGGGCTACTGAAACATCACTATCATGTTTTTGCTGCCAAGCCGTAGAACGAGCAACCAATGCACTGTAGGTGTCCTGTTGTTTTTTCTGTTCATTATAAACTGCTAAATCTTTATGAGCAAGTAACTCAGCGTCAATGTCAATCTTACTTAAGTCATCATAATCTAATGCAAGTGTATTCAAATCATCATCGTGTCTCTTTAGCCAAAGCATTTGTCTGCGCTTCAGTGCTTCAATTTGTTCTTTGACACGCTTGTTGGCCTCTTCAACTGCTTTGACATTGAATTCTTCTTGTTGGATGCCATCCTTACTGGCCTTAATCAGATTCTTAATGACCTCAGCCTTCTCGGACAATAACGTAATGCCCAAAAGCTGTTCGATAATATCTTTTTGTTCATTGTTTTTCAGTGCAAGAAACGGTTCGGAATAAGTGTTTAGTACGACAATGTGACGGAACATGTCAGATGACATGCAAAGTACACGTTCAATAGCTGCTTGGGTTTCTTTGTTTTCACCTTGCGCATCGTCTTGATTCTTTTGTTGAACATTGTTTACAAAGAATCGTAGCACGTTTGGTTTACGACCACGTTCAACCTTATACTCAATGCCGTTCGCATTAAACTCAAGCGTAACCATCATGCCCTTAGCATTAGTGCGGTTAACTAGATTGTCCTTACGAATGTTGTTAATGGGTACACCAAACAACGCATAGCTAAGACCCTGAATTAGAGTAGTCTTACCCGTACCATTACGCGCACCGTCACCACCTAAGTCTAAGTTCTCACCTAGAATAAGTGTTAAGTCCTTCTTGTCAAAGTCAACTGCTTGACAAACATTTCCGATTGATAGAAAATTGCGGAGGGTAATATTTTTTAAGGTGATACTCATAGGTTGGTGTAAATTTCTAGCAAAATCTTTTTGTCGAAGGTAGCTGATTCGATACTGTTGATCTGGTCAATGACGATTTGGTCAACTGACTCAAATCGCAATCCTTCACCGCCAGTAGTTTGTTCGGTCTGGTCGACCTTCATTGGTATCAATGTCATCTCTCTTAGTTTATGTTCTGGAATTAGTGTTTCACGAATGAAGTTTGCTTCCTCATATGAAATATCAATGTCAAGATGTACTCTAACATGACTGTCAATCAATAGCAAGCCTTCAGGGTTTTCTAGTATGTCGCTGAGTTTGTAAACTCTGAACAATGGCTGACGCGGCCAACTAAAGAACGCAGGATCCTTGTCCCATTCTAGTACCATCATGCCTCGTGCATCATCACCTGCGTCAGCATAGTTATGTGGGAAAGCATTACCGATGTACCAAATGTTTTTCTTAGCTTGGCGCTTGTGAAAGTGACCACTGAAGGTCATATCGAATCCAGCAAAGTGGTCACTGTTAAGTTCACCATGATCGGGCATTTCGATCATTGCATTCATAAAGAAGTTTGGTAACTCAAAATGACCAAACATATATTTGCCAGTCATTTTTTTAATTTGTTTGTAATCTTCTTGGACAAGCCACGGGGCGATGACCACGTTACCTTCGTTGAACCAATCATTTACGATTGTCAAGTTGGGTAAGTGTTTTGCCCATTCAACACTGTGAATGTCACGGCGGTCACGATAGTATAAGTCGTGATTACCTGGAATGAAATATATGTGGTCAAACGCTGCACTTAGTTTTTCTAATGAACGTAGTCCAAACTGTAATGTGTGAATGTTGATGCTAGCTCGGTGATGATTCCAATCGCCTAAGAACATACAAGTTTCACAACCTTCAGCTTTTGCTTTGGTAATGAACCAATCTACGAAATTCTCACAATCTTGATTGTGTTGTAGACTGTTTGACTTAAGACCGAAGTGGATATCGGTAAACACTGCTGCTTTTTTGAAAAGATTACTCATCTACGTAGTATACAGGAAGAGGGGTTGAAAAACAACCCCTCTGGTTAAATAAAGATTAAAAATTATTCTTCGTAGCTAGTGCTAGAACTAGCTTGGCGTGACCACGATGGGTTCAGTCCGTTAATTTCCAGAATGTCATCACGAATGTTTTGATTGCGCTTTTCAGTATTTAGGACACGACAGAAACTATTTGTAATAGCTGCGGTGTAGTAAGCAAATGGGTTAGCAGATTTGGCTTCATTGAATCGTAACCCGACATATGTAAGCTGTAGAATGGCTGAGTTGCGCATTTCATCATTGTATGTGTACCCACGCCAATTGTATTTCATTGCATATTTTTCACACATCATAATGTACATACGGGCAAGTTTGTTAGTAATGTTTCCGTGATCCTTACTGAACTCACCGTCCTTCAATGTACCCTTCCAATGACTCTTGCCGATACACTGGTACGTATTAGTAGCGTCTACCCGAAAGTGCTGAAATGGTGGGAAGTTCACCTTGACATGAACCATGTCATCAATTTCTGCTTTGGTAGTAGTGTCTTCTAGATCAGCAAACAATTCTTCTGTTTCACCTTCGACCTCAAAGATATCCTTAGCTGTTTTCTTTTTATCTGACTTTCTAGGCGCTTTCGGCGCAACAGGGACATGATCCCAGGTCATTACACGAAATACTAAGTCAGTTACTGGGATTGACAATGGATCGACTGAATCCTTCTCACCTGCTTCTAGTCCCAAACGTGATGCGCGGCACTCACGTGCTAGCTGAATTGATTCGGCAGTGCTAGCAAACGCTAGACTTTCTTCAATTGGAGCGAGGGGCATGTCAACGATGAAATCGTATCGATGATCCTCGGGGGTTAAAAAGCTGCAATAGTCGGTCTTGCTGGTGTGAATCTCTTTTAGAATGTCTCGATTATTTAGATAATTGATTGGTTTACGCGGTGCTGGTAATAGTGACATAGGTCTCCGTTGTTATGTTAAGAATAGTGTAACACAGTTGTTGCAGAATAGCAACCGGTTTATGAGTAAAAGGTAAAAAGACTACTATATTTATCAGATAAATATAACAAGTAAGGATAAGAACACACCATGGCAGACACCCCGGTAAATCAAGAACAGATAGACACCCTGCAAGCGCAAGCAACAGACTTGAAAGCGCAACGTGACGCCGCCTATGACGCCTATAGAATAACATCTAAAGCACAGGCCGCTACTGAGGCCGCGATAACAGCGGAGAAACAAGCTGCATACAATAATGGAAAGGCAGCAAACGCGGCCGCCGAAGCCGCCGGACAACCTGCACCATACCCTTCGGCCGCCAAGATGCTAGCAGCCGACCCCGGTTATGCAGCCGCCATAGCAGCAGATGCCGAGGCTACTACTACTATGGCTCAAGCTAATAGTGTACTAAGTCCCCTACAAGCAAGTCTTAACACGGTTAATCAACAGATCGCGGCACTTAAGGGCGCCGCAGCACCACCGACAAATATAGCCGCCGCAACGACAGCGGCCTCTTCTACAGCTACTGCAAAAGTTGATGGATCAACTGATACCACCGTAAGTAATGAGTCAAACCCTGCGCCGGCGAGCACTGCAACCGAAGTGATTCAAAATAGTGCACCGGCAACGACAACTGACCCTAATAATACAGCAGGTGGTGGCACTTTATTGACCGGCATAGTTGGATCAAGCAGCCCTGCTGCTACAACTGATCCTTCAATTGATCATGGACCCGCGTATGACGACGCTGGCGTATTAAATGTTGGCTGGGCTCTTGCTGACGGTGGTCCCATATGGGTAGGTCTTGGCGCAGCCCCAGCTGGATCAACTGCGACCGGAATCGGAAATTCAGGGCCGGCTACTGCCCCGCCCGTAATCTCACCTGGTAAACTAACGTCACCGTTTACAAAAGATGACTGGAGAATAAGACTAAGTTTAGCACCGTCTGCTACTTACTTATATGCCGATGCTGGCATGACTCCTACGAATATATTATTTCCGTTAGTTGCAACCAACGGTGTCGTGTTTCCCTATTCACCTACAATCAATACTTCGTATAAAGCGAGTTATGATGCAACTGAGTTAACCCACTCTAATTACAAACTACCTTTTTATAAAAATAGTAGTGTAGACGATGTTTCTCTTACCGCAGAGTTTACTGCGCAAGATACAGCCGAAGCTAACTATATGTTAGCAGTAATACATTTCTTTAAGGCAGTCACTAAAATGTTTTACGGTAAAGATTCTGCACCTCATGCTGGCACCCCACCTCCGCTATTATATTTGTCGGGCTACGGTGCATATCAATTTGATAATCACCCCTTATTAGTTTCTACCTTCGCATACAATCTACCGAACGATGTAGATTATATTCGAGCAGGAACAACCGCAACTTGGGGAGGTGTAGATATAACAAACCTTAGTAAAGGTACGGCAGTGGTGCCACCCAAAACAGCTAGGATGCAAGCTGCTGGGCTTCCTCCGGCCGGAGTCAAACCTCCCGCAACATTTACTAGTACCGGGAGTCAAGATACAGTTACGTATGTTCCTACTAAAATATCGATAACATTGACCCTAATCCCAGTGGTAACTCGCAACGATATAAGTAAAAACTTCAGTGTTAAGGATTACGCAACCGGTAAGCTATCACGATCAACACGCCCCGGCGGCGGCGGAGGAATTTGGTAATGTCATACAGTCAAACAAGCCCTTATTATGCAACCTCAACGTTTAATAATGAATTTTTAGATGTGATGGTCAATAGACCGATCCCATTGAACGGATCGGATATATATTGGGAAATAACACAGACTTACAATATGCGCCCTGATTTATTAGCGCACGACCTGTATGCCGACAGTAGATTGTGGTGGGTGTTTGCGCAGAGAAATTCAAACAGGTTAAAAGATCCGATCTTCGATTTTGTTACGGGTACCGGCATATACCTTCCTCAGTTGCCTAATTTACGTGTAGCGCTAGGATTCTAATATGTCAGCATTAAGTCAATATACGGATATAGTAAACAATACACTGTTACCTCTAGCCAATCAATACAATGATGCTAGAGTGGCATTGCTTGCAAAGTACCAATCTATTGATCCTGCAGCAACGGATGCGCAATCACAATTCGATGCATTAGCAGGCGACCTAGCAGCTATTGCGACTCTTCGAGCTAGTAACACGGCTGCAGTTGCCGAAGCCAATAGTGTATTTCTTGCAGCCTTTGCTGAAGATGGAGCAGCAGCAAATGCACTATCCAAATCAGTAACTACCTTGGCCAGCGCAACCGATTTACCCGCGGGTAAAGTTGCGGTACAATTAGCAATTACCGCTGCTGTTGCGGATGCAGCTAAGGCTACTGAGGCAGCAAAAAATAGTGCAGCGCCACCATCAGCAGATCCAACAAAAGCAACCAATGCAGTAGCAGATGGTGAGAAAGCGGGAGACATTAACACTAATCCAACCGATCAGAGACTCGCATCTAGCGCACAAGCTACCCCTACTACCGCAGGCACTACTAATGCAGGTTCTACCACTGCAGGCAAAGCCGGTAGTAGCCCAACCGCGGCCGCTGCGTCAATTGTTGGTCAACGTAAATTCAACCCACTAGGTGACTTCAGTAGTTATACCTATAGTATAGGTTTGTACCTAATGGATTCAGATGAGTTCAACCAATATATGAATGGAGATCATACTGTAATCAGCAAATTCAAATTAGTAGCACAAAGTGGTGGAGGATCTGCTGAAAGCCGTGCCAGCGGACTTGATCTAGATGTGTATATCGATGATCTAGAATTTACCACTAAAACCGCCGCAGCCGAGACTCAATCTGCGACAAACTCGGTTAAGTTTAAGTTTAAGATTTATGAACCATTTGGATTCAGTTTTCCGCATAAACTAGTGCAAGCACAAATAGCTAGAAAAAAAGCCAGTAATACTATCTCTGGATCTACTGGTCAGGAAGCGATTATCAATGTACTGACTGAAAAGTTCTTGCTGACTGTTAAATTTTATGGCTACGACAAAGATGGCAAAATCGTCACCTCGAAAGATTATCCACAAGCAGATGTAGCCACCTCAGATCCCCAGTGTGTATTTGAACGAGCCTTCCCCGTACAGATTTCAACGTTTACATTTAGATTAGAAAACAAAATGACAGTGTATAGTGTGGTAGCCGAGCAAGTTTCAAATCAAATTGCAATGGGTACTAAGTTAGGAAGTCTAACTAAAAATATAACTCTATCCGGAGAGACGGTCAATGATGTATTATCAGGTCCGAATCAAAATTCTGCTAAGAAATCAATACAAGGCCTCGCGCAGATACTGAATGACATGGAGTCTGATTTTGTCAAATCGAATAAGTTCAAATATGCAAACAAGTATATTATTAAATTTGCACCAGGCTGCATTATTGGTGATGCTAGAATGGTACCGGCAGATTACTACGTTAAGTCTACTACGCCGTTTAACTCACTTCAGCACCCAAACGGTAGCAATGAGAGGACTTCTTGGGCAGATAAATTAGGTAGTATCGATAAGTCAGTAAAAACCATTGCGTTAAATTCAGGTACCCCGATAGTGCAAGCAATCGATAATATTATTAATCAGAGCCAATATTTGAAAAATATGATGACCGCTATCGACAAGGAAAAAAATACTGACTCTAGTGAAGATGTTAATCCAAATCCAACTCAATTAGCCTGGTTTAATATATCTACATCGGTCACGATACTACCGGGTGGCAAAGATCCTACTCGAAATGATTATGTGTATGAAATAACCTATACGATACAAGATTATCAAATACCTTATATTAGGGCGCTATATGCAAGTAAGACATCCGAGTATTACGGCCCGCATAAAACATACAACTACTGGTATACCGGAAAAAACACTGAAATCTTGAGCTATGAACAAGACTATCAATTCTTATACCACTTAGATGCAGTCTCCTCAAGTCAAGCTGAATTAAATAATAACCAATCAGCTACCGTTGCAAATAAAGCCGGACAGAATGTAGACTCTACTACTACCACGGTGTCTGGTACTAACGATATTATTAACAGTATTAAATCTTTCTTGTATAGCCCGGGAGATTTAGTGAAATTCAAGTGTAAAATATTAGGTGACCCTGACTATATAATGACTGCTATTGGTTCCGGTGGCACCGATGGTCTAAAAAAATGGTATGGTAGTAATTTCACTATAAACCCCAATACCGGTCAGGTATTCATTGAAATATATTTCCAACAAGCAGAAGATTATAATATTAATACTGGTCTATTGGCCCCTAACGGAGATATACAGTTCATGACATATCCTGCAGATATGAAAAACAAACCACACGGCATGACCTATCAAGTGCATGCCGTAATCAGTACCTTTAGTAAAGGTAAATTTGAACAATCCATACAAGGCACTATTCCTGAATTTGTTAGAAGTAAAGTAAACAAAGTAACTCCACCTAGCTCGGTGTCCCCTAATGACAGGACAAATAATTCTACACCGGCATCTACTGAAGTAAATCCAACTGATTCTCGACTTGCTACTGGTACGCAAACTGCACCGATAAGTACGGCGCTGATTAGTACCGAAGTAAATCCAACTGATTCTCGACTTGCTACTGGTACGCAAACTGCACCGATAAGCTCTTCAGGTCCGGATACGTCACCTACGGGAGGCCCTCCCCCAAATGTACCTGCTGCACCTTCGCAACCTCCACCTTATGTACCGCCTAATGCTACTACAAATTCAACTACTACTTTTGCGGGAGCTACATTAGTTGCAACCGATAACTTTGGTAGAGTTTTCGTATCAGCTACGTTGCCTAGCGGAACGTCGCTGGACAATATTGCAGGATGGGGCCCCACTCAGTGGGATGGCCTCATTAATAATCCAAACACTAAACCAGAGGATATTGCAGTATTGTCTAGCTTGAAGGCCAGTTATGATACTGTGGTTAAACCACTATCAGCAGAGACTACCGCTAAGGTAGCGGTAAATGATAAAGCACATACCGATTATGATACTATGGTTGCTAATTGGGGGACCAACGCAAGCGGAACAGTAAGTACACCGACCAATAATGCAGTAGCAGATGACGACCGGACTAACCCTAAATAACCACTAACAAGAGACCATTATGAGTGAAGATATCCAAAAAGTCCGCGGCACCCTTAAAAACTTCAAAGATGATAGGGGTGGTGCGAATATTATTCCTAGTGCAGTTTTAGGAATTGTAAAAGACAACATAGATCCAACTCGATCGGGTCGAATTAGAGTTTATATAAAAAGACTTGATTCTGGCAACGAAGACGACATGACTGGTTGGAAGTATGTAAGTTATTTGAGTCCATTCTTTGGTTCAACTCCTAATACTGCTAGTCCGGCCGCAGCAGGTGACTTTGTAGGGAACCCGCATAGTTATGGTTTCTGGGCTACTCCACCTGATCTTGGCACTGAGGTAGTGTGTCTTTTCTTAAATGGTGTAGCTGATGCTGGATACTATATAGGATGCATCCCTGGCCAGGGCATGACGCATATGGTTCCTGCCATTGGGTCAAGCGATAGTATTATCGCAAATACAACCGGCGAAGCTGACAGTTACGGTGGAGCTACTAGATTACCGGTGGGAGAAATTAATAACGCAAATCTAAAGCAAGATAATAATGCTCAACTAACTAGTCAGCCGAGACCTATACACAGTTACCAAGCTGCGATATTAAACAAACAGGGACTTATTCGGGACCCTGATCGAGGCACTATAGGCAGTACTAGTGTGCGTGAAAGTCCAAGTCGGGTGTTTGGTATCAGTACTCCGGGAAGACCTATATATGAAGGCGGGTATGATGATACTACTATTGCAGACGCAGTAAAGGATGCTGCAATTCCGGACAAAAACTTCAAAGTGATCGGTAGAAGGGGTGGCCACAGTCTTGTTATGGATGACGGAGACATGAAGGGCAAAGATCAACTGGTTAGATTTAGAACTGCAGGTGGACATATGATAATGATGAACGACAGTATTCAAACGTTGTTCATCATTCATGCCAACGGTCAAAGTTATATCGAACTTGGAGCTGAAGGCACGATTGATATGTACGCAACTAACAGCGTTAACATAAGAACTCAGGGTGATCTAAATTTACATGCCGACAATGATGTTAATATTCATGCAGCTAAACACTTCAATATTAATGCTGAAACTATAAAAATGGAAAGTAGTAAAGAAACTACTAGCTTTGTGGGCTCTGCGTACAAGCAACAAGTTAATGGTGATCTTACTGTTAAAGTGGGTAGTAGGATGAGCTTTACTAGCGCCGGTGATGGTAGTTTTAAGAGTGGTGGAACTGCCTACATCAATGGTACTAAGGTTAATCTAAACACAGGTACTGCAAGTCTAGTGCCCGCAGATGTGAAACAAATGTCGATAGTGGCACACACTGATACACTGTATGACAGCAAAAAAGGTTATGCAGCAGCACCCGGTAAACTATCTAGTATTACAAGCCGTGCCCCTGCACACAGTCCATGGGCAGCAGCCGGTCAAGGGGTTAACGTCAAGACAGATATAAGCGCTGCATCTAACTTACCTGCTGCGCCTTCATCGGCATTAACGGCCGTTAATAATAGCGCACCGGCATCACCGCCGGTAGCAGTCTCGCCCGCTATATCAGCAACTGTGCCAAACGTCAGTGCTATATCTGGCCAGATAGATAAGGCAACTACCAGCGCATTAGTTTCTCAACTAGGGGTGAGTGCAGCTACTGGTCTAGCTAAAGATGCAGTAGCTGCTGGCGCCGGCATAGTAGATGTTGCCGGAGATAAGATAGCTGTTATTGGTCAGTACGCAGCTAATCCTAGTCAGATGGTCGCTAGCGGTACCTTAAAGCCGGGTGCAGACACTATTGCCAACGCTGGCATTGCCAGCGGAAAGTCATTGGTAGATTCTATACCCACTAATATGTTTACGGGATTAGGTGGTGTTACTAGTATCGCATCTCTTGTCAGCAATCCGGGCGCCCAAGCGGCGGGCGCCGTGTCATTACTAAAACAAGGAGAAATAGCACTGAAGTCAACGGGGATGATAACCGGATCGGAAAGTGCAACGCAAACGGCTGGACTTGTATTAAGTGCAGCTACCGCCGGTATAGATAAGACTCTTGATTTTGCAAAATCAGCGATTAGCAATCCTACAGCATTGGGTGCAGCGCTGGGCGGCCTAAAACTGCCGGGCAACTTGTCAGCTATGTCAGGTTCAGTGGCAGGACTAATATCAGGTGGAAACTTCGCAGCTAATATAGCAGACAAGGTTACTGGCCCACTAAGTGGGCTACCAGTAGCAGATCAACTTAAAGGGGCGGCGGCAGCAGCGTTTGGTAAAATAACAGACTCATTCAAATCATTGGGCAAAATTGGATCCCCCGTCAACTTGTCTGCACTTAAAGCAAAGAGTAATGAAGATCAAGTGGCCGAGGATAGTGCAGGAGATAAGTCATCACCGGACAAACTTGCTGCAGCCGCATCACTGAGTCAGAAACTAACTGGCGCGTTAGGTCTCAATTTAGGCGGATCACCTGCTTCCTTATTGGGAAGTTTAGGTGACAAGTTAAAATCAGCTACAACTGGAATAATTGACCCTTCTGCTATAGTCTCTGCTACTACTACTGCTCTTGGTACTGCTCTAAAAGGATTTAGTGTTGACACTAGTGGATTAGGTAACTTACCCGGTGGCGCCTCATCTATTTCAAATATAGTCAACCTAGGACCAGTTGCCAAATCGATTTCAAGTGACTTAACAAGTGGTCTATCTACTGGCTCAGTAGACACTGCGCTATCTAATAGCACTGACGCTGCTAAAAAACTAGTGTCTGGTGCAATCGATATACCCGGTCTTCCTAGTGTACCCGGTATCCCAAACATACCCGGATCCGGCGTAATAGCAGGCGAGCTGGGTAAAATTACCGGATCACTTACTGGACCTCTGGGTGGAGTTACTGATGCATTATCTGGATTAAAAGATAAACTTAGTGCAAGCGCAGGTGGGCTACAAGCACTAGCATCATCTGGTCTTGGTGCTAAGAGTATGGCGTTATTGAGTAGCTCGATTAACTCGATTGGTGCAGGTGGACCGGTGGAGGTTAAGTTACCTACAGTAGCGAAAGACACCTTTGACTTCGGCCCTATGATGGCGCAAGCTAAAGCACTGTTAGGCAATCCTAAGATTCCCGCAATTCCGTTCGGGACTATTCCTGCAGGAGCAATTGCTCTACCGACTTCAGCACAGATACTAGCATCTGACGCATTGAAAACAGATTTGTCAACTCAGCAGGATCTACAACGAGGATTAAATCAAGCATACCTAGACTTAAAGCAAACAAAAGGACCCGACGATCCTGCATCTGTCGCGGCCTACACATTATGGCAGACTAATGTTAAAAAAATAGAAACCATACAGCAAGACATATCTAAATCTGCAACATAAATACTGAACAGGAATATATTATGGCGTCATACATCGGCTTTAGCACTAAAACTATCAATCAGGTAAGGGACTTTATACAGATTCAAACTGGAACCGACGGTGGCTCTAGTATACTAGCTAAACCGTTCCAAGCAAGCAAGACCTTCAAACTTACTGATGAACAGCTAGTTATTACTGATTTTATCAACGCATTAAATATTCCTCAAGGACAGAAACCTGGAAATCCCGGTTATGGTACTACTCTTTGGAGTTTTATTTTTGAGCCCAACACAATAGACGTACAGCGTGATCTGACAACTGAAATTCGGCGAGTAGCCGCACTGGATTCTAGGATCGATCTGAATACAGTTACCGTTTCTAATCAAGATAACGGTATCTTAATGGAGCTTGAGCTAGCAGTGATACCATTCAATACCGCATTGAATATCAATATCTTTTTTGACCCGAATACTAATACTGCGTTCGGTAGTTAAAACCGGCACTTTTCTGTATGATAAATACATTAAAGAGAAATAACTTATGGCCACAAGTTCACGACAGTCAAGTATTTTTGGGGTTAACGATTGGAAAACAATCTACAAAACCTACAAGCAAGCTGATTTCCAAAGCTACGATTACGAAACCCTTCGGAAGACGTTCGTAGATTACCTACGTAAAAACTATCCTGAAACATTTAATGACTATGTAGAATCTAGTGAATATGTTGCGTTGCTGGACGTGATGGCTTTCATGGGTCAAGCACTCAGTTTCCGAGATGACCTGAATACTCGTGAAAACTTTATTGACACCGCAGAGCGTAGAGATAGCGTCATCAAGCTAGCTAATTTAGTTGGTTATAACCCAAAGCGCAACAATGCCGGCCAAGGTCACCTAAAACTGACATCAATCCAAACAACAGAGCAAGTTAAAGATATTAATGGGTTGAGTCTCAACAATATAACCATATTATGGAATGACCCGGCCAATCCAAACTGGCAAGAGCAATTCAATAGTATAGTTAATGCGTGCTTGATCGACACCCAGCGTGTTGGCCGCCCTGGTAATTCGAACACTATACTAGATATTAAGACAGATGAGTACAGTATTAGCATTCCCACTGGAGTTACTGCGACAGCACCCTTTAATGCAACAGTTGATGGAGTCGCAATGGACTTTGAATGTGTTAGTGTAACTAGCTTGAACTCTGATAGCTTGTATGAACTGCCACCTGGCCCGAACGGCAAATTTAATATGGTCTATCGTAATGATAGATTAGGTTACGGAAGCCCTAACACCGGGTTCTTCATGTACTTCAAGCAAGGTTCACTAAGGAACTATAATTTCAATCTAATTGAACAGATTAGCAGTCAAGTAATTGATATCAATATTCAGGGTATTAACAATACTGATACTTGGTTATACAATATTGATTCTACTACCGGTACTATTGCGCAATGGTTGCAGGTAGAAAGTATCTATGCTAACAATATCGCACAGGTAGCTAGTACTAATAAAAAAATCTATAGTGTCACCTCACGCTTTAACGATCAAGTGAGTTACACCTTCGGTGACGGCGTTTTTGGGGAGATTCCAATTGGAAACTTCACTGCATATGCTCGTGCAGGTAACGCACTCACATATACGATTAACCCAGGTGAACTTCAAGGTACTACTGTTAATATTAACTATATAAGCCGCGTGGGCAGAGTAGAAACTCTTACGATAAGTATGGAGTTGACGTTACCCGTATCGAACGCTCAGGCTCGTGAGTCATTACAAAATATTAAGCAACGTGCACCGCAACGATTTTACAGTCAAAACAGAATGGTTAACGGAGAAGATTATAATAACTTTCCGTATACGCTATACGGATCTATTGTTAAGAGTAAAGCACTTAACCGTAGTAGTGTTGGGGTAAGCCGTAACTTTGACTTATTAGACCCAAGTGCAAAATATTCTAGTACGAATAATTTCAGCGACGATGGCGGCATCTACTTAGATAGTAGTGATGGTTATACTACTTTCACGGCGAACACTACCAATGACGTAGTGGCATTTTTAACCGAGACTTTGAACAGCGAATTGAATAACCACAGGTCATTTCAGTACTATACCCAATACTATAAACGATATGATGTTAACAACTCTACGAGTGATGGTACCGTAACTTGGCACCAATCATCATTTAACTCATTAGAGTCTACTGGTTATTTTCTAAACAGATTAGATCCAGTGCCAATTGGGGTGTACAGTACCGGCAACGTAAGATATCTTACCGAAGGTGCATTGTTACGATTCACTGCTCCGAGTGGCTACTACTTTGACCAATCTAATAGATTGATCGAGGGTCTACCTACTCCAGCAGATAGTACATTCATCTGGACTAGTGTCGCTAGTGTAACTGGTGATGGCAGCAATAATGGTCAAGGTAACTTAGGTAATGGCTTCGGCCCGGTGGTGCTCAATAATCCTATTCCAAATGGAGTAGTATTGTCTATGATTCTACCTTCGTTTACTAATCTATTACCAGCAGATATTATTCAAAATTGCATTACCCAGATCACGCTTAATCAAAGTTTCACGTTGACATATAACAATACGTTATTATCCAATCAAACTCGCTGGGTAGTTGACGCATTCGATGCAACCAACTATTTTGTCAAGTTCACTAGTTTAGGCAGCAACCGTTACATGGTGACATACAAAGCATTAGCATATTACTTTGGCAGTGTAGCTAATGTTCGTTTTACTTTCGATAAGAATAGTGTGATATATGACCCTGCTACTGGTAAACTACTTCAAGACTTCGTTAATGTGCTAAAACTGAACAGTCAACCGGATAGTAACTATCCGTTCGCTAATGATTCTAGACTCAGTGTTGTTGGCCAACTAGTTGAGAGCGATGGATACGTAGATGATTATAGTGTAGAAGTTGCTAGCACTGATCCTAATGTGGCCGGTGTCGTAAAAGATCCTGACTTTTTTTATGATCTAACTGGTTATAAAACTGGTGCAAAAAATATCTCTCACTTTGTTTTCTTTGAGCGTATTACTGATATTAACTTATTGACTAGATATCAAATGGCAGCTAACAAGAATATTAATTACGCATACGCTACTAAGGCAGAAATTTCTTTAGTACGATATGAATATGCGTCCGGTCAAATTTACTATGCGACAAAAGAAAACTCATTCTATCAAGCAGTGAATGATGCGACCACTCGTAATATTATCAATCTAGTTCAGATTAGTAACTATGTAGCTAAGACAGGCAGACAGGGATTAGCGTTCCAGTACAGACACAATTCAAGCAATACGACTCGTATTGACCCAGCTACGACCAATATCATTGACTTATACGTAGTGACACAGGCTTACTATACTCAATATCAAAATTGGATTAAAGATACTTCTAACAAGTTGACGGAACCTACAAGCCCGACTATCAATGAGTTAAATATAGCATATAGTGAAATCAATAATTATAAAATGTTAACAGACAGCGTTATTCTAAACAGCGTAAAATTCAAACCATTGTTTGGAAACAAAGCTGCACCTCAGTTACGTGCCACTATCAAGGTTATAAAATCTGGTGGCACTACTGCGAGTGATAGTGAAATTCGCAGTGCAGTATTGAGTGAGATGAATACATATTTCAGTATCGACAACTGGAGCTTTGGTGATACTTTTTACTTTACTGAACTAAGTGCATACTTGCATTCTAAGATTGGTGATCTAGTAAACTCAGTGGTACTGGTACCCAATGATCCTTCACTAACATTCGGTGACCTGTATGAGATTCGCAGCGCACCATATGAGATTTTTGTTAATGCAGCGCAAGCCACTGATATCATGGTTATCAGCGCATTGACCCCGGCCGAACTACAAACATATTAACTAGGTAAAACAGAATGGCAACAAGAGTTAGAACAATTGATTTTTTACCGGAAATTTTCAAGACAGATATAAACAACCAGTTCTTATCTGCTACCCTAGATCAGTTAGTGCAGCCTCCGAATTTTAGTAGAATTCAAGGTTACATTGGTAGCAAGTTTGGCTACGGTGTTAACGCGACTGCCGGGTATGTAGCTGAACCTTCTAAGGTTAGAAAAGATTATCAACTGGAGCCTGCTGTTGTTTTTAAGAAAAAAGACACTCAAGTTGCAATTGATGCTATTACGTACCCTGAATTGATTGACGCATTGCATCTTGAAGGTGCGGCCACGGATAATCATACTAAGTTATTCTCTAATGAATTTTATTCGTGGGATAGTTTCGCCGACCTAGATAAGCTAATCAATTATAGCCAGTACTACTGGTTACCGCAGGGCCCGGAACCAGTCAACATCACTAATTCAGTAATGTATCGTAGTGGTGTATTCAATATGTTGTCTAACAACGTGGTATATAATATTACGTCAGACTTATATAAATTTGACGTTAGTAATCCTACTATAACGTTAGTTCGTGGCGGTTCATATACGTTTGTATTGAGTCAGACTTCACCGCTGTATATTCAAACTGAACCGGGTATTACCGGTTACGGCAACCTGCGTACTAATATCAGCACCCGTCAAGTCTACGGAGTGGACGTTAATGGATTGAGCACCGGAACTCTTACGTTTAACGTGCCATTAGCGAACGCACAAGATAATAACAATTATCCAGGTAATAATCCAGTTGATTTAGTAACGACATTATCCATCTCAGATATTCATGGTAAACGAATGAGTGAACTCATGGATGTAGACGGGGTGTCTAGCTTAGATGGTAAGAGGATTTTATTCTATGGCGCTCAAGCCGGCACCCAAGCATATCTTGGAGATTTGTACGGTGAGTTTGGGTTTGACGCAGATAATCCAGATAGAGTAACACCGGTTACCACACTAGTGACCGGCATTACTGACAACGTTATCAACTGCACCTCTACTGCATCCTTTGCAGTAAATGATGTAGTAACCTTCACTGGTATTACATTTGGTAACCTCGTAGACAATCAAGTATATTATGTGAGTAGAGTACTGAGTGGTACTGAATTCACTATTGCTACTATCTTGTCAGACCCTGAGTTAGTATTGCCAACTGCTACGGTTAATCCGAATGGTAAGCTATATGCTACTATTAATTCAGGTGGGCTAGAAGAAGGTGGCCTGACCTCAATCAATGATAATTTTTACAAACTAAAATACGTAGGTGACGAGCTAGACCCGGTGGTTACCGTATATGAAGATGGTATCATCCCTAACGATCAACGTATCACAGCACAATATGGTAAGCAATATGTTACTAGAACGTTTGTTCGTAATGCACACGGAGAAATATTATTAGTACCTATCATCACTGCTAACTTAGATGTGTTGTACTACCAAGACGGCACTAACCCGGGACAATTTGGTATCATTAAGTTAATTGATTCACCTAGCGTTGCTGCAATTAATATCAGTGACATTATAGGTAAGAAGACATACACTAGCCCGAACGGTGTTAAGTTTACGAATGGATTAAAAGTAAAGTTCAATGGTAATGTAGCACCAGCTAACTACACCTCCGATCAATATTATGTTGAAGGGGTAGGAACTAGTATTGCATTACTCCCGGTAAGCGAACAATTAGTACCCGAACCATTTGGTCAGGGATTCTTTGCTCCGTTTGATAATGTATCATATGACACTGATGCATATGGTAACGCATTATTTGTGCCTGCGGATAGCGACTACATTACTATCAATCGCAATAGCATCAGTAAAAATGCATGGAGTCGTAGTAATCGCTGGTTCCACGTAGACACTCTGAACACTGTTCTGGCTAATAATGATAATAGTCCAATGGTCAAGGCTGCACTATCCGGCAACACTGCCCGGGCGAAGCGCCCAATCATCGAATACTACGCTAACATCAAGTTGTTTAATTCAGGAGCCGTAGGCAAGGCACCGGTTGACTATATGGACTTTACTGCAACTGATGCATTAACTCAGGTAGCTGGAATCACTGCTTACTTTCCGGACGGCAATCTGAACGATTTGTTTGACGGCGCGAGAATCATATTCGCCAACGATTCAAACATAGCGATCCGTAATCAGATTTTTGTTGCCAACTTTAGTGAAATAAAGCCTGGCACCACACCAGTTATTACATTGAGCAAAGCATACGACGGTGATGTATCATACAATG
>Ga0136642_1000190_pt1 | contig 36430 bp, 60 predicted proteins | sample LowCatLa1302831Y_FD_115313 | JGI IMG/M metagenome (GOLD analysis project Ga0136642, IMG submission 115313) | Freshwater microbial communities from Lower Cathedral Lake, Yosemite National Park, California, USA - 13028-31Y | ecosystem: Environmental > Aquatic > Freshwater > Lake ... | reverse complement strand
GTGTGTTCAAAAGAACGAAACACAGCCCAGGTGGCAAACACCATGCTGATGATGGCAATGTGCCCCAACATGTTGTAGCCGATAGTGAGCAGTTCACCGATATACAGGCCAAATGCCAAACACCAAAAACAGGCCAACAAGATGCTGGCAAAGTATTTGATATGCGCAGGCGCATGACGCAAGGGATTGATATTGGGATTTACAATATCACGACCTGCTCGAAACAGGATCCAGATAAATTTTAATACACTAAACATTTATTCTCCAATCAATTTAACCTGATGACCATTCATTTGAATAGTCCAGTGATTTTTGTCCAGTATGATATAAAAACTTATGGCCATACCTATCATGCAAAATGCCAACGCTTTCGATATTTCTTTCATTCTTGTTCCTGATGTAGTTGACTTTGGTACATTTCAAGTTGATCGATGAGTGTTTGTACACCTTGATAATTCATCATAAGTGTACTATAACCTAATCTAAAAGCCACACGATTATCGTCAGTGTGTCCGATAGTATAATGAATAGATGGATCCTTTTCCTTAGGAGCAGGAGGCTCAACAGGCGTCACTGCTTTGGGTGCAGGAAAAGGTACTACATTTTCAGGCATTTTATTTTTCTTAAACAAATCAAACATCACGGGCTCCATATTAAAATAACGGGCGACTGGTGGAACTAACAAAGGTGTGGCCATCGCCGCAAGCCACACTATCTGCACATATTCTGGCTGAACTGCTTTGTAGTATACAGCACAGGTCAGTCCTACCACAAGATAAATGAACGAACACCAAAACAAATAGTATCCGCCTGAACGTCCAATTAGCTTCATACTGCGTTGCTAGTGTCGTAGGTTTGAGCAAAGATATCTTTTTTTACCACACCGTAGTCGCCAGCACCGTGGCGCACAATGTAGTCTTCACCCGACTTGTAATTCAAATCGCCCCATGATGCTTTTACCACACCATCGTGATCTGCCAGTTTGGCATGCTTGTGAATTTTCTTGGGAGTAGCAGTGCCATCACCATTGTTATCATAGTAGTCAGCAAACTTTTCTGGATTTACTGGATACTGCTCGCCCTTGGGGCCTGTGATGATTTTGAAACCCGTTTGATAGTCTACAGGGCCTTCCAGTGTTTCGATAGTACCTGGCTCAATCGCTGTCTTGTAGTGTATGGGTGTAGGGTGCTTGTAGGTTTCGAAACTACCGTGAGCAAACCACTCATCGGTAATTCCTTTATCCATAGATTCTACAATATTAATGTATTCTCTAATCATTGTGATTTATCTAATTCTTTAAATGCTTCCGGAGCACGACGAGCCATTTGTTCATTGAGCTTGGCTTGTTCTTTGGCCTTGCGTAGAATATTTGCATCACCTGTAGGCAATGCTACTAAAACGTAAACACGGAAACGAGTTCCTTCTGCTACACGTTTAATTTCTTTGATTTCTACGCCTGTAAGATCGACACGATCGCAACTAGTACGCAATGCCATTTCTGACAATTCTGTACTGGCTCGCTCAGTATCTGCACGATAGATCTTTGTACGCTGACTTGCAGTACCGCCTGCCGCCATACAAATCTTGCCATATGCATCTGCCTTGGCTTTAATATCGGCCATGCTAAAGTCTGCACTAACAGCTGATCCAGCTTCGTAAATTGCACTGTTGCTAATAGGAACTTCGGTCATCCACTTGGGAGCTTTGTCGATGGCTTTTTCAACATAGCGTTCTTGGCGCTCACGTTCGTTATCAGCACGTTTTTGATACGGATCAGTTGTACCACAGGCGGCTAAAATAGCCACGACAGGGATCAGCAATAGAGTTTTTTTCATGTTAGTTTCCTACTTTCTTAATGTAATTGCCAGCTTTGTTTAAATCTTCACCAGCGCCTGAAACTGCGCCACCAATTGTACCACAAGCGGTAAGTGTCATTACTACTAAAATCAAAATTACCTTTTTCATTTTGCCAACTCCTGACTCTGTGTTTTAACTGTGTCTACACCCTTGTCCAACATTTTAGCGATGCCGGAGAATCCAACAGTTGCCAAAACAAGTCCAAAGACTGTGCCTAAAATAAATGCCTTCATAACTGCCTCTCTGTGTGTTAATGTGTATGTATTGTAACTGACTATTGCTCAAATGTCAAGAATCAGTTTTGCCAATCAGCTATCTTTACGCAGACAAGCAATGTTAGCCTGTGTGTTAAAAGTTCCGCCAATATCTAACAAAAGATTTTTTCGAGCACGTTCACGAGCATAGTAGCAAAGGCTTTCTAGTTGCTCTAACCCGGTCTCAGTTTCTTCCAAATGATGAACTTCGCCGTCTACAGTAATATCAAATCTTACTGTACACTCGCCCTTGTTACCCCAATCAAATTTATCTTTAACTAAATTAGTTATTGGGCCAACTTTATGTTGGGTAACTAGTGTGCTAGATGTTTCCGTAACACACCCATCTTGGTCTGGTTTAACGTATTTGATTTGGCTAACAACCGATGTTGATGCAGGCGTAGGCCCACAACCAACGAGCAATACGGCGAGCAATAATGGTAACGTTTTCATCTTAACTTTCTATCTTGTTACAATAGTAGTATTATAAACAGATTACTGATATTTGTCATCCAATTTGACACTCGAAAGTGATGCAATGGTTTGGAACTTATCCCACGCCATTTTGGCAGCAGGATTGGCTTCTAATTCACTATTTGGCAACACCGCTTCTAGCCAAATTTCTGGACGGCGGCGAGGATGTGCACCAAACTTGCGTGGCTGATGCATCTTACCATCTTCGTACAGCATACAGCTCACGCTACGAAACTTGTCTTCGTCGCCTTTACTGTTAAAGTCATAATGTCCCCATTCGGGGTTACTTAGGCCGCCAAGGCAATATCCTGACCAAATTCCACTCCACTGTTCGTCATCACGTGGATCAAAATCTGTACGGGTAATCAATACCAATACATCTTCCATAGCCACACGGCCTTCCACAATGTCCAAAACGCAACGGCTATAGCTTAGTCCAATTTTCATATTATCTTCCCGTAGTTGTGCGTGTGACCGTAGGGCCAGCACTTTCGAAATCCATGCCAGCATTGCGACCTTCGTAACACCGGCCATTCCATTTCATGTTAATCTTAACTGCCTTGTTTACAATTACATTGAGCAGGACCTTGTCTTCAAATGCCTGCACAACTGCTTCAGTCATTTTGGCACTCTTTGCCATTTTGATTTGGCAAGTATCACTGTGTCTCAGTATTGTTGCCAACTTCTTCTCCTAGAGTGAAAGATACTTTTGTAACACTGTCCCAACGAAAACTTTTCCAAGCACTCGAATCCATATCGTAAACTGGCATTACATCCTCATTGACCCTGCGATCCTTTTTAGATTCAAGAATCGCAGGGTCTTTGAACATGATGTATGTTGGATTAGTTGTGCATTTCATAATACGCTCTGTGCCGTCCTTTTTTGTAAAGGTAACGGTAACAGGTCCACTTATTAGATGTCCCCTAAGCCATTTTTTAAATAACTTAAATCCATCTTCACTTAACATCATCTGCGCTTTTTTCTAGTTCAGCAATACGTGCTTCGAGCGTTTCGATATGAGCAGCCATTTGATCCAACATCACCGTTAGGTTCTCTGCTGTGATACGGATCATCTCTGCCGCTGACAATTGTTTTTCTTCACTCATTTAAATCTCCAATAAAATATTTTGGTTCCAGCCAGTGTCTTCGCTGTAACCATCGTTTTCATAACCACGTGGGTTACACACAACTCTAGTCTCACCGATCATGTAATCAAACGGATGATGAGTATGTCCATGTGTCCATAACACAATCTGTGGGTGATCCAAAATGAACTCACTCAAGTCACTGTGGTAGCCACCATTCATTAGCGTATCATGTGCATACATTGGATGCATACTTTGAAAACTAGGAGTATGGTGACCCACTACTACACACCGCTTGTCCTTGTGTTCTTCGACAATCAGTTTAATATAGCTCAGTGTCCTGTCGTGGCGGATAGCAACATCCAACGCACTCATAGTGGCATAATTTCTTTTGTCATTACGAATGATACGGAAGTCGTTCATCATACCTTCAATGGCATGCATGGTCAGCGGATCACGCTTGTTCATATTAGTCCAAAGTGTTCCACCAACAAACACTACATCAGAGACTTCGCCAGTTTCTTTATTACGATCTTGAATGGTTACAGTATCTTGTTCTAACATATGAACATTAGGGTACTTGGCACATTCTTCACGCATATAGTTAATACCAGCATAGAACTTGCCGTTGTAGAATTCGTGATTGCCCATAATGTAGATCACGTGTGGGAACTGAAAACTACAACGCTTAAAGAAATCTCGGTATGCTTGTGCCTTAGCCTGCCTACGACCCAACCCAGTGCCATTAGCAATGGCCGCTTGATCACTAGTGTTATTAGGCTCAGGGTGGTCGTGGAGATCCTGGGCGATACAAATATCACCACCAAGGATCAGGACATCATAGTCTTGATCGTTAACAATATTAACGTCACTGAACTCCAAGTGGAGATCAGATACAAGTTTAATCTTCATTGTCTTCTTTCTCTGTTTCAAAAGGCCAAACTGTCTCGCTTTCAAGAACAAATTTTTGGGCATCTTCTTTGGTAAGACGCCCAGCTTCAACTTCTGCAATAACATGACGCAACGCTTCTTCAACAAACGCATTAAAAGTAATATCACGTTCGTGTGCTAGTTTCATGTATTGTAACAGTTCTTCATCCGAAAAGTCAACCGGAACTGAAACACGGGTGTCATAGCTCTCTCCAGCTCGAATAGCTAGTGCTTTTTGGAAAAAATCATCATCAACATCCAAATCCACATAGTCAACATCATCCCATGCTTGATTTTCCAGTACGCTTCTATGCTCAGCTTCCTTACGATGTTTTTCAACATTTTTAGGATTGATCATGCGGTAAGCACGATTGTTAGTATAGTCACACATACTGACTTCGTAGACTTTTTGACTCTTAGTACTAAACACAATACTGAAACTGTGCCCGCCTGCACCGTGGACACCGTTCCAGGAATCCAGTGTATAGGCATTAGGCCCATAACACGACCACATGTAATCACTGCCTTCGGTAATTTTGTAGTCAACCAACTCCATCCATTCTTTCATTGAGATCATTTTATTCTTCCTTTGTTAAGTATTCATCTTCCGGAGTATCGAAATCTTCACCACCGTGTTCTACACACACTGTCTTTATCCATCCGCCGCCTGTTTGTGTACCGGGTTTGCCACATTCTTCACAAGTTATGCCACTCATGCTTTCTGCCATAGACACAAGTCCGCTAATATAATCATCACCACCCGAGTAATAAAAACGTAATGTACCAAACTTTTCCTTAACTTGATCCAGGGTTACTTGTGCGACTTGTTTATATTGGGTATAACCTTTTTCAAAGTTTTTATTATTCCAATCAATGTGATGTTGAATATTGCCCATGAGTTGATTTAGGATCTGGAACCACCCATCGCCGCATTCGAATCCCCAACACATGCAAGTTTCTTGCATGGGCTTGTTGCGATTCACCATCATCTTTGGATAGGTCTTGCATAGGTATTCGTCTAGTTCTTGTTTCATATAATCTTTCCTAGCCCTGCCCAGATCAATTGGTCCAGTTCAGTTTGATAATCTTTGCCCAGTCTACGCTTTTCATGGATAGACTCTAGTATTTCTTTACCGTTACCAAAATCACTAACCCCTGACCCACGTGACTCTAGTTCTTCAATCAAGTCCTCAGTGTCAAAGTCACTGAGGTCCACATCTACTTCAACTTCTGTGTAAATTGTTTTATACATTACTGTGCCGCTTTCACGTAATTAAGTCTGGTAACATCGTTACCATGTTTCCAATGCTTCGTATGATCCTTAACTTTTGCTTTTACTATAACACAAGCACCTAAATTAAGAGAAGTTTTATTAAGCCATGAACACATTCTATTATTGATTATAGCAGAAATATTCCAGCCTTCAAAGTTTTTTGACTTAACTGACTCTAATATTTCGCAATCTAAATCTTTCAAATTATCACTTATCTCACCCAAGTATCCTTCGTCAACCTGACGTGCAACTTTTTTAATTTTGTTCTGCGCTTTGTCTCGAACATACACGCTGGGCAAACAAGCCACATAACCAAACTGGTTAGTTTTTACGAGATCCCCACTGAGTATGCTGTTGATGCTGGTTTGAAATTCGTTTTCACCTTCGATGGCCGCAAACAACAATCTCTTGAAATAAGTTTTGATTTCTTCTGCAAGTGCTGTATCTTCGGGCAACACTCGCAAAGGCATTGGAGCATCCTTTGGATCTGCGGTCCAGTTTGTAGGAACAAGTGTACAAAGCATAAGCATCTTGTTGGTCTTTTTAGAGTACATAAAGACACCATCATCGGCCCAAACATTTTCAGCTTCTTTAATATAGGCGCCATTAATTCGTTGTGCCGCACAAGCCAACTCTAATACCTGTTGTGTGGGAAACTCTTTGTTAGCCATTTCGCTCTCTGTGTGTAGTTGCTATAGTTTGTATTTTACATGAAAATAACATCAGTGTCAATCTTTTGTAATCGCACATAGACCTTTTTGGCTAGACGTTTTAGGATTGGTGTTCGGGCGGATTTAAATTGTCCAAAATAAGCCGCTAGGTTTGGACTCACATATCGATCGTTGAATTTAAGTTTGCATAGACTTTCGAATCTTTTCATGTATCGAAGTGCTCGATACTTTCCCAAACTTCGGCAAAGTTCTATAGCAATGCTGATTGCGTATGCATCTAACTCGTCCGGGTCAGCAAGATATTCGTCATACGGAGATTTGGTATGACCAAAATATGTAATATGTTTTCTCTTAACACTTTGGCGTTGATGCTTGAATTCGTGTACAACTGCATCAAAAACTTGGACCAACAGTTCAGTTGTGTGCTTGTTATCCCACAGAACTGTTTTGTCAAAGTTGTGGTGTACAATTACTTCTATCGGAATCTCATTGTTTTGATCATCTTCGGAATCATAGTATGCATTGACATAAAATTCTTCGGAGTTGAGTTTCTTATCTCGATCAGATTTTACTTTAAGTATTAACTCGTGTTCTCGAAATTCTCTGCGTAACATAGTCAGTAAGTTTTGGAAATTAACGCCATGCTTGCTTTTACGCCTAACTTGGTTGCAAACAGTGCAGACTGCTTCCATTATACTGTTCATATTACAACCTATAAGTTACACGGCCCTTAGTAAGATCGTACGGACTTACTTCTATCTTTACATTATCCCCGAGAATAATTCTGATTTTATGTTGTTTTAATTTTCCACTCATATAACACAGCAGTTGATTTGGCATGTTGTCTACTTTGACACGAAACATGTTTCCGGGTAGTACTTCTTCAACAGCGCCGGTTAATTCAATAATATCGTCTTTGGCCATTATACTTTGCTTATGACGATTGCACCGTCTTGTATTTCAACGTTCAGGATGTCGCCTGTATTCCATCCATTGCGTTCAAGAATCTCTGGGGGAATCTTCATGATAACATTATCGGGATCTCCCGGAATGTCTTCAAATATATCTTCAACATTAAATATTAATTTTTCCATCGTGTATTTACTCTGTTATTCATCATCACTCCAAGGAACTGGTCTCCAGCCCAAACGATTCAAGTCCAATTCAACTTCTTCAGTTACAACACCTTCTGGCACATAGTCACGTCCATCAGTAACGTCTGGCACAGTGCCATCTAAACCATTGCCCAATTCAGCATTGCCAATGCCACTACAATACCAATCAATGTAGTCACCTTGTTCTCGCATGTCAGCCACAATGCCGCCTGCTGATCTCCAACTGGCACTCCAAACTTCACCTTTCATCTCTTGCCAGAACTCTCTGCTTTGCCAAGTCATGTTGCACATGGCCGCATACAAGTTTTGAGCATAGTTGTCACTCAGCTTGGCTTTGTCGCACAGTTCTTTTGAGCTACGGAGATCATACTCCATATTGTTCCGTTGCCAAACAGGATCTTTTAAATTTTCTTCATCCTGTTCTCGCCAAGTTTTGTACATGGCAACATAGTCGGGATTAGGCTCCTTGCCTTCTTCCTCACAGTTTTTGATGTACCCTTCTTTTTGAAAGGTATGACGCTCAGGGCTTGATGCTACTTTTTTCAATGAAAACTTCCTTGGAAACAATGACGGACTTCATGACCTAGTTGATGCATGGTTGTCTTAGCACCGGTAAAGATAGTACATTGCTTATCTACCCAAAAACTACAAGCATCGACACTAAATCCAAAACCGCCAAACCCACGCTTTTTACTTTCAGCGTCACAGGTGGCGTTAATGTTGGAAACAACGACCCATTTAATATTAGAAGAATCGACTATGTTATTTGAGGCTTTAAAACTTGCCTCGCCATTTTGCCAATTTGGATCCTTAACATCTGCAAATGTGTTCAAAGAGGTTAATACCAAAATTACTGCAAGTGCCTTTTTCATAAACTGCCTTTCTGTGCCTGTGTTTAAAATGGTATGGACGGTAGGATTCGAACCTACAAAGCCACCCTAAGGGCAAGGCCCTAGCCCAGCAAGCTGGAGGTATACCATGTTCCACTCACGTCCATATTTTGTATTATATAGTCTTTTAGGACTAAAGTCAATACCTTGTTAACCTATTGGCTTTCAGCATTAAATAGATCATATGCTAAGACACGTAGAAGATTTCTCCAAAAATTTTAACCAAACATTATGGGACGATTGCCAAAATACTATATCTTTGGATAACTCTCGTTTAAAGGACAACTATGTAGGATTGGATCCTAGACAGTTTGAGTGCTTTACTTGCCTCATAGAAAACAACCAAATTATATGTTTTAGTGCTCTACAACTTGCCCCAGATCGATGGGGGTCTGGCATTGGAAGAGTCAGTACTAGAATGTGGGTACATCCCACTTATAGGATCAATAGTCTGTCTAAATTCACAGGTGGCGACCGATTTTTAAATACAACCTACTGTTTACCACTGCAACTTGAGCAGGCAAAAATAATTGATTTGGATACTGTTTTCATAAGTAGAGAAGAAAATCTTAAAGGGTTTGCATCATACATTGATCTAGTACAGGTCAATTGCAATTACAAGTTTGTTTTGGAAAATGAAAAATTTAACGTGTGCGGATCATTAGATCCAATACCTGAAAGTTGTAAACAGTGGGTAGCATATTTCCAATTTAAAAATTCCAGTGTTTGGACGAATTTTAAAAATAAATTTTTATTAAATCTATAAGTTAATTTTTTCGAACTCGGTAACTTTATAGGGTTTTGTAAAAAAAGATTTGTATCCAAGTTTAACATTGTTATGTGTTATGCACAACTTTTCAGAGATTTGAGAAAGAGTCTCTGTATAGTATAAAGATTTCCAATCTTTAACATGGTGGGACAATTCAGTATGACTATACAGCCAATAATCTTTATCGTCTCGAATAGCACTCTGAGGTTTGTTTACTTGAAATTTATTTTTGTCAAGCCATGTTGTATAACAACTATCTCTGGCAGCTATTTGATTAATTTGTTGTTTAGCTAGAAACTTTGGTTTGTTCATCGAAACTAAATTATCATCTGACTTAAACATAAACTTCATGTGCCCAGCTCGAGCTTTAAACCAATTAGCAGTTTGATATGCCATTTCAAAAGCGATGATAGGCATATCCGGAGTCCAATAAAAGTATTCTGTGCCTCTTGGATTACATGGAGCAGGATGAGCAACAGTGGTAACACTATCATTGAATCGCATAACTACATCATTACCATCTAGACAAATCATAGGTTTATCTAGTCCCCATATAGTAGCGACTGTTTTACCTTCGTTGATCAATTTTTCTTCTGTTTTAGAAAACATTGTAGATCGAGTGATGTCTGCTAAGTTATGAAAATGATTTAAGTTATCAAATACACCATCATGAATAATCGAGCTCTGTTGTTTAAAAGGTTCAGCCCAATCTATTAATTCTATTTTTATTTCAGGATGCTCTTTTGTTAACCATTCTAAATCCGGTTTAGTGGCAAAATCCCACTCGCTCATAAAATTAGTAACTCTTTTATCTTTGTTGTTAGGAGTATATATTCCTTTATCAACAGCACTGAATGGCCAGCAAACCATAACTTGATCCAGCTTAATGTTGTTATCTAAAAATATTTTTAGTATATTCCAGCTATCACACCCGCCTGAATAATTTAAAATAAGGTAATCATATTTGTCACGTAGTTGCTGAGCTCTTTCTTTGTACAGAGAATCTAGCGGTATTTTACCCAGTAAGCTATTATCAAAATTATTAAATGCGCTGTCAAACCAATGAAATGTTGGAGTAGAATCATACTTAGTAGCATACAGCAATGCTTCGTATTTGTTTATAAAATACTTTCCATTAACTAGATAATATCCTATCTGATTCGTAGTATAAAGTCTATCGAGATTCATTCTAGATATCCTATATCTGTTCTTACAGTAAAATCTCTTAGATTTTTAGTTGAAAGGTATCTGTATATATTATCAGATGCTGTTTGTCTAGTGTCTGAAATTGATAGTACAAATCCTCTTATATTAAACTTACTAAGCCATAGGCTGTTTTGTATATACTCTATATCTTCCGGAATATTATCAATAGTAGGCACAGCTGAATTGCATTTCATAACATTATTATAAATTGCATGGCGTATGCATACAACGCTACACGCATTGCTAGTTTGTGTGAATGGGATCAATTCATCGCCATTAGTTGCTGCCAGCATATTTTCTAAAAGATTAGAAGTGTCAATAGTATTCAAGATAGCCATAAATTCGGGATTGCCTACACGAGTGTTTAATTCTAATACTTGTGGAATCCCGTCGTCGTCAATCATTATGCCAATATATAAAAACCCGTGGTAAAATATCCCTAAAGAATTTAGATGCGATACCAGTATATCTGCATAGTTGCAAACAACATTCTTTATATCATCAGTAAAGTATTCTACTGGGGAGTAGCAACCCATTCCGGCGGTGTTTATTCCTCGGTCACCGTCTTGTATTTTTTTGTAATCTCTGGCAGCCCCAATATAAGTTGTACTGACTCCGTTACATAAAAAATGTACAGAAACTTCTTTTCCCTTTACAAAATCCTCAACATAATATCTTTGAGATTCAGATGCAAGGCCTAATAAACTAGATAATATTTGTTTGTATTCGTGATCGCGAAACACCCATGATCCAAAGCCCATATGAGAAAATAACTTATCCATTTTAAATACTATAGGAAAAGATAGATTATCTAAGTCTTCTATAATTCTATCCTTATCTATAATCTTATAATCTGGCGTAGGTATCCCACAATCTAATAATAATTCTTTTGTGAATAATTTAGACTCTTCTAAATTTGATATTTCTTCATTGGGACAAAAGAATGGAATATTGAAGTTGTACCTGATATTGTTCAGTGGCTCCCATTTTTGGAAATCTACACCAGATGCTATCATAAAGTCGTAATCATTTTCGGCATTCTTCATGATCTCTAATAAATCGTCGTTAAGGCCATCAACTTTAGATTTACCAATATTATCTTTAGAAAGAACAGTACTGGCAGTTACAGGAAAACTAATGTTGATAGGATATGACTTGATATGTAAGTTAGGAACCGTTGACTGGAATTCTTCTGCACATAGGACATCAAAATCAATCTCAGGATGCGACCTTGCCAAAACTGTTCCTAGGTAGACGTTTGAAGTTGACGATCCTACCACTAACACTTTGTTTTTTGTAAAATTAACCATACACTATTTAACATCAACTTATATGACAGCAGATTTTTCTTGGACAAATATATAACGGTAAATACAGTCTCAAAGGAAATCTATTATGACAGCAGATATTAAACAACTGTTTGAAACAAACGGCTGGATCGGCCCGCTAGAAATAATGAGTCAAGAAGAGTCTAAAAAATTTAAAAATTTAGTATTGTCTGTCGATGAAAAATTAGATCTTATGAACAGTGATTACAGATGCAAGAGTAATACTCTGTTTGACTGGGTAGATGAAATCAGTCGTAACTCCAAATTAATTTCTTATGTAGAACAAATTATCGGACCCAACATACATTGCTGGGATACATTATTTTGGATTAAAAAACCCGGTGATGGAAAAGATGTTAGTTTTCATCAAGATGCCACATATTGGAATTTTACAAATAAACACAAAGCTGTTACTGTTTGGTTTGCATTTGATGATGTAACTCCGGAGCACGGTAGCCTAGAATATGTACAAGGGAGCCATCGAGTGTTTCAAAAACGTCATAAGGATGTTAAAACAGATTCAAATTTACTAATGCGTGGACAGACTGTAGATGTTGATGTTCCTAAAACGAGAATCAAAACAGCAGTCCCTGCCGGGCATATACTAATTCATAGTCCTTATACAATTCATGGCAGCGGTAAAAATAATGCTACTACTCCTCGAATTGCAATGGGTATGATATTTGCTAGTACTGAATGTAAACCTGTATTAGAAATAAGCCCCGAAAGTACAGTGATGGTTGCAGGAACAGACTATTATAACTATATGCAACATGATCCTCGGCCAACAGGCCAGTGGGATATCGATGTTATTAACTGGCAAGCGGCTCATGACCGGCAGCATTTAAACTATTATAAGATGGAGCAGACTCATAATTAAAATGTTCCCAAATTCCCACTTTCTGGGCCCATTCTTTATTATATAATCCGTCAATTCTAAGAGTCCACCCGTGGAATTCGTGTCCTTGGGATCCGTGATAATTTCTAATATCAAACACAGATACTGGCGAAGTTATATTGATTTTGTTCTTATCATCATCTAATAAGAATACCGTTTTTCTTTCTGGGTCAAGATTAATGTGGATAAAATTATCAGGCCATCCTTGATAGGTATCTCTATGTATACTTCCCATCTCTCCCGGAGTATTGAGCCAAAATATTATTCTTCCAATTTGGTCAAATATTTTTAGTTGGTTGATCCATTCTTTTAAAGATGGAAAATTTTTATATAATACTGTATCACTACAGCCGTTTGTAAAAGATTTTAACCCAATGCTTAAATGTTTGTTAAGACTTCTGAGATATATTAATTGCCCTAAAGTTTGAACTTTTTTCATGTAGCGAACAAACATGGCACAATCTGTTCTGTTAAACCTGAGTTCTCGGAATTCATTATAAAATGGGCCGGTTTGATCCATTAACATTTCATCAGTTGTTTCGTGTAGCATCGAGGATCGAGACTGATCTAAACAGTTATATCTGTTTGCCGATGAATCGTGGAATCCCATTTTAGATTTTACTAAACCTAGAGCTATATCTTTTTCTATATTTTTTAAGCCCTCAATATCTACATAGGGAGTAAGATCTAAATAGGGCAATCCGTTAATTTTATGCATGGTATATTTATCTTATAAATATCTGCGAGAGGAAAAATTCAATGTTTTTTAAAGATTGGAGACTATTAGATCAGTCACCTGTGGGGCTAACATTTGCCAAGGATCGAATTTATTATGTCCATAGCAGAGCTTGGGCTTTAAAAGGATGGCTCGGCGGAACACACTCATGGCTGACTTTTTGGTCTGACTATCACAATGCACAATTAGTAGTTGAACTAACTGATCCGGAAACAATTGCTGTACAGCATGCATCAATTCTATATAATTGGGCAGATACAGCATTTCAAGAACATGCTCCTACGATCAGTGACAGAGTAGCTGATGCTAAATGGTTCGGGTCAACTCCTATGATTGCTAGCTCTGCTCCGAATAGAACTACGTTTTTAAAAATACAACAGGCGTGTGAAGAGTATCCTATTAAAAAGTTTAGACTTATTGATCAAAATTGTAACACATTTGTATCTTATTTGAATTATAAATTAAATTTGAAATTAAAAAGGCCAATAAGATCTATTGGTTTTAAAAATTGGGAGAAATATGAATCAGTCTAACAAGCTAATAGCCGTAAATGAAGATAAAACTGGCGCAAAGGTAAATGTCAAACACTGCAATAGCTTGGCAGCATGTCCTGTAGAAGTGATGTCTTTTTATTACAAATACAAGTCCAAGTTGCTAGAAGATGGGTTCGGAACTTCTACAATCGGGATAGGTCCTCAGCAACAGGCAATATATATTGAAATAGAAAATAAAGTAGTCGGACATATAATCTTTGAATATATTGATAAGCAAAAGCGTACCTGGATAGAATTAAGCGCAGTAGATATTGATTACAGACGCAGAGGTCTTTATAAAATCATGCACAGGCATTTTGAAGAACTATCTAAAAAACTAGGAGCAGTTGAAATATCTAGTTTTATTCATATTAATAATCAAGATAGATTACGCAGTGCAGAAAGTGTTGGATTCCTGCCGATGTTTTATAGAATGAGCAAGTATATATGATGTACGGGTCTCAAACCCAGCTAACTTAGTTAGATAAATATCTTAAAGGAGCTTACAATGCTAGCCAAATTAACATCAACTACAACAAACCCACAACAAGCCACATGGTTTAGTCGGGCGTTTCCTGAAACAATGACCGGTCTTCGATCATGGTGGTACACGAATCCCGGACTAATCCATGTTTCCGGTCAGGAATTACATCCAACTACTTGGGAAAATATTTTCATTTTTGAAAATGAACAATATGCTAATGATTTTCTTGCAGCCGAAAATGAATATAAAACAGCTAGATCGTTATACAACGATGCAAATGGTATGACTACCGAACACATTATAACTATCATTTGAGATATATAAACTGATGTTTAAAATTATTAATTCAAAAACATCAGCAGTAGTTGAGTCATCAACTACAGATTTGTACCAATATAAAGTATATATTGGACAACATATAATTAATACTAGCACTACCTCAAGCTATTGGTATATTGATGGAAATACTGCTATATCTAAAACAGGCGACGGGCTAGAGTTGACTTCGGATAAAATGTGTGTAGAACTTTACGGTTATACTCCCGAGACAAGGACTAGTAGTTTTGGTCGAGGTACTGATCTACCCTATATCAATGGTTGTAGTACAAAACAATTGATCACCCCTGTACGTCCAGGAGATCCAACATTTCAAATGCTGTGTATACCACCGTATACATCTGAACAGGCACATCATATTCATGCTACAGCCCGAGTAGTTTATGTTTTTAAAGGACAGGGCATATCTGTTGTCGGTACTGCTGATTCGCAAGAAGAATATCCATTAAACTATGGCGATGTTATCCTACTTGGAAAAATGACTCCGCATCATTTTAAAACAACAGATTCTGAACTAATAGTATTACCTGTACATATCTTTAGCAGTATAGCATCAGCGGAATTTGATCACCCGATGTTTAACGGAACTCATAAAGTATAATCAAAATTAAGAAAGTTTTTACAAACTACTATTAGTATTTCTTAAATGTATTGTTAGGATTGTACCAATCAGCAGAAGTTATATCCATATGGTAGTTATAATCTTGATCAACGATGTCTGCTCCAAACTTATAGCCAAGCAATTTCCATAAACTTCCACGTTTGATTTTAGATTTATATTCCTCACCTTGCAAGAAATCTGCAACAAGATCTCGAGCATGCCACTTATAGTTTATAAAAGATCCTTTGTGTTTATGTGTGCGATCAACCATACTCCACTTCTGAAATTCGGACGAGCCGTAAAATTGGCAGTAGTAATTTTCTAGATAAGATTGATCTATATTAGTATATTCTCTTGCGTAGATTAAAATTCTAAAATATACACTAGACCATTTGCAACTGAAATTAATCCACCACCACCAATCTGCTACAGTATCAACTGGACAGGGCGCTTGTCGTAGGTGATTAGAAAATATATCAGCCCACATTTCAGCATTAGCCTGTGTGAGACCTCGTCGCAGATTATACTCAACCATTAAGGTTTGTGTCCAAGGTTGATCAAGAATATTGGAACGCCATCTTACAAGATCCCTATATATATCAGAACCCATCAACTGATCATTAAACTCTCCCCCCACTAGTATACGATCTATGCCCCAGTCGCCTGAGTGTTTCTCTCCCGCTAGAAATTTAAAATTGCTTCTGCGTATAATCTTTTCCCACATCCATGGATTTTCTTCTATACTATCCATACTCATAACTAGTTGTATGCGTTTTTCGCATTCTGCTAGGCCGATCTCTTTAATAAAACTCGCAAGGATGAGACTAGAATCTATCCCGCCCGAATACAGCAATCTAATAGGTACATCTAATTCCTGCTGTTTTTGCAAAATAGTGTGTGCTTGCTGTTGACAGCATTCCTCGTAGGTCATAGAAAAATTAGGATCGTATACAGGCATTTCCAATTGCGACGGAATACTTGTTCTTATAGGCATTTTAATATTGCCGGTTCTGTCTATAAAACTAACGTTAAAGTTTATCATTTGAAATAAGCTAGTCCAGCGTTCCATATCATTACCGGGAATATTTTTAAAACGATTGGCATTATAGAAGTATGCGTTTGGTTTTAAATCCATGCATCCCTCCAGAATCTATTCATAATTTCTTCCATCAGCGGCTTAACTTGATCTTCTCGAGTAACTTTATTAATTTTCTCAGAAAATAAATTCATATTAGCAAAGCTTCGCATTTTTAAATTTATTAAAGTATCCATTTGTAGTTTTAATTCTCTATATGCCACAGCCGGGCTGACGCTGTGAATATGTGCGTATTCTAATAAGCTATCATGCCATACTTCAGTGTCTGGCGATGATTCAGTAATTATGTATTCTATAGTATTCTCAAAACCGTCCCATGGAGAAATTCTTGATTTGCCGGTAATAGCCCAGGTCCAATACATCAATCGCTCCATTAGATTGGCTCGAAGTTTAACTAGACGAATTCTTTCTAAATAAATCTCGTTTCTTGCCAATTCGGGTAGCTCAAAAACATCATTGTCTCTAGTCAATTGAAAATGCTGATTATTATTCAAAATATCATCTTTAGTTACTTTTTTGTAACCAGTATTCCAAGTTAGCATAATTCTCATTTCAACATCGACCAAACCCCTCTTTAGGTGATTAGCTACTGGTAAGCTATCCCCAACATACAAAATACCGTCGTTACTATAATCGTATAATATTGTTTTCATGTAGTACTTATATGAAATTTATCTGGCCGTAACAATAATCTATAAATAATTCAACGATAGCGAGACTCTAATGCCAAAAATAAACAACTTCTTATATTACATACTATATCCTGTACATGCAATTGCCTGGTTAGGACTAATCCTATTCCATGTATTTTTTGAATTTGAATGGATCAATGTGTTATATTTTATTGTCGGCTGGATCTTGATAGAAGGTGTAGGAGTTGCTATTATATTGCATAGATACGTTAGCCATAAATCATTTGAAGCTAGACCTGGACTCGAACCTGTGTTACTATGGCTAGCATGTTTGAGTTTGCAAGGTAGTCCACTAGGCTGGGCCGCAATACACAGAGGTAGTCATCACAGATATAGCGATACAGAAAAGGACGCACATAGTCCTAGCAAAGGTAAATGGTATGCTTGGCATGCTTGGTTACATGATTGGGATGAATATTTTAATGCCAAGTATGCAATTGATTTACTTAGAGATGAAACACATGTCTGGATTGCTAAAAATTATAATTACATTGTACTAGGCACTTACATCATAGTCGGACTGATCAGCTGGCAATTGTTACTGTTTGGATTTATGATTCCAGCGGCTGTAAGTTTATATCAAGAAAGTAATGTAAATGTTTTCTGCCACGAAGCAGGCGGCTTCGGCTACAGAAATTTCGAAACTAAAGATAATAGCCGAAATGTACCTTTATTAGCATGGATCACTTGGGGTCAAGGTTGGCATAACAACCATCACCAGCGAGCTAGTTCATATGATTTCGGAACCGCAGTGAGTGGTAATCCTACAGAATTTGACATGTCTTTATTGCTGTTGCCCTTAGTTGCTACTAAAGCAAGCAGAGAGAAAATCTATAAAGATCGCAATGACAAACTTCACACACAATAATCATTTAGTTTATACTATAGGCGGCAGACCTTACTCGTTTAGAGAAACTCCTATAGAAAAATTTGAAGTACGGGTAGGTGCAGTTGATCCCGACCAGTACAGAACTAGCAGTTACGAAAACGAACTACGCAGAACTGCTGACACTGTTTGGCGGGAGTTTGGTAAAGATCTAGTTGTTTTTTTAAGCGGTGGCACTGATAGCGAAATCGTAATTAATAATTTTTTAAGCATCGGAATCAAACCCCGATGTGTTATGATAAAGTTTAAAGACGACTACAACATCGGTGATGTTTCGGAAGCTGAACGATTATCTACAGAACTAGACTTTAAATTAGAAACTATTGATTTTGATATCAAAGACTTTTATTATTCTGGACAAGCTACTGAGTTTGGCCAACAATTAGATTGCCATCAAATAACATACAATATGGTATATTACAATATCTTTAAACTAGGAGCACCTAGTGTAATGGGCGGGGAAACATTGCTAACTAGAAAAGTTACACACAATGACAGCTACTGGTATTATACATTTAGAGAAAATGAAGATGCTAGTGCCATGCGATTTACGAATAAATTTAAGATTCCCTTGGTTAACGAGTGGTTTGCATATACACCTGAACTTCTGTTATACTACCTAGAACACGAAGATATAAAAGAAATGATTGACGATCGTTTCAATTATAAATTAACCAGTGTATCCAGTAAAAATAAAATACTACATAAATTGTGTCCGTATACTACACCAAAACGAAAAACTCACGGATTTGAAAGTTTAATGGCATTTAACTATGAAAGCTATAAAGCGATTGGTGCAGATCAAATACATCGATTAGAATCTAGTTTGGATGGTATTCCTTACAATGAAGTTATAAAACAACTTAGAGCTAACTTATGATTATTAAAAAATTAGATAAGTCACATACAGACGGGTTATTGCCGTTGTTCCGAGCGAAAAAATATATGGGTACAGATACTAGTAAATCTGACTTCTTTTTAAAAAAGATTATTGCTGTAGCATATCATGCAGGGTTTTGTACTACCTACTTAACTGATCTAAATAATTATCATGCATTTGGTGCATTTGACGACGAAGGTAATATTATCGGTGCTATTGCCTGTTACCAAAGTCCGGACGAACCTAGTTGGTATGGTACCCAGGTCCGAAATAACGGAGACCGGCAAGTGGCAAGAAATCTACTAGACCATATGATAAAGTTCAATGAAGAGAGCGGCAGATTAAAATTCTTTACATTGTGGAATGCTAAACACGCCAAGTTGCTAAGACGATTCACGTTCAGTGAATGGGCCGATGAACGTTACGATTATTTTGATGAAATAATTGTTCCTGCTAAGACAAAATGTCTTTATACTAATCATTGGCATGTGCTGTTTAACCGAATTCTACTACCAACAGACACTATAATTCGTTGCACATTTCTTAAACAAAAATATAGAACTGAAATTCCTATAGGGGGGAATATATAATGATAATTGCAGGTGAACTTGACTTGACCGTGCCAGCTATGGATATAGATGCTGTAAAGAATTTTATTCTTTTAACAAAAGAAATGCACGATAATTCAGTAGCGGCCGCTGAAGAAAAAATATACGTCGAAAGAAACCAACGCCCGTATCCCTGGGATCGTAGAATATTAGAAAGAGATAGTAAAACATATTGGAGATATAATCAGCTAGAGGTATTTAAACCAATCCTTCCTCTATTAGATCAATTACCGCTAAACACTAAACACAGAAGTATCATCATGATATACCAAGAAAATTATGTTGATTATGATTTTAACTATCATTTTGATAACGTTGCTGGTATTGGATTTAGGATCTGTTTTAATCTAGATACTGATAAGACCTTTGTACAATTATCTCAATTGAAAGAAGAATTTGTAAAACACGGAAGAACAAAGAATAAGATAGAAGATGATATGGTCGAGGGAGATGTTACTGATTTAGTGCCATCGAAACCAAATACTGTATTTTTTCTTAACGGTACAAACTTCCCACATCGAGTACCAGTGTTGCCCCATACTGGCCCTAGACTAGTACTAATCGTGATGGGATTGCCGACATTCAATTTTAACAATCTAAAATGGTTGCAAAAGTTTGAAAAAGATGTACTATAAATTATTAGCTTTAGATGACTGGCAAGTAGTTTCTAATAAATTAAATAGCTATGTTGATCAACACCCAGAATTAATCGCTGGTCGGAATAGTCCGTGGGTAAACTCTAATACACAAGAAGTATTAACTACTATTCCCGAACTGCAAGATCTATTTAGGCCGCTTGATTTAACCATAGCTAGGATTAGTTTTTTTATCATGTGGACTACCTCTTGTGAGATACATGTAGACGATACTATATGTAATGCTAGAATTAACTTGCCTGTGCGCAACTGCGCCAATACTTGGACACGATTTTTTACACCACCTACATCTTCTGTTAGAAAATATCAACCAAATGGCGTATCCTACATACACATTGAAGGCCCGTTCACCGAAGTTGATAAATTTGAACTAATTGGCCCTGTTGTGTTTAAACCTAAAGAGCCGCATCAAGTAACAATAGAACACAACAATTTTCCCAGGATCTCAGTTACTATAGCGTTCAACGAAGATCCCGTATCACTTATTACCACCAAATAGCGTGGTCTTTATATTTCTCTAAACTTCTTGTAAGCAATTCTGCATATTTTACTGGATCTGTTTGACAGATAATAAAAGCAGTAATTCTAGTATCATTACTGTCCGGAACTGTTTCCACACCATGCGCGGCATGCGTAGTAGTTAAGTGGAATGGAAAGCACGGCTTAGGATAAGTTCCGTAAATACGTTCATCATCTACTATAGTGTTCCACGGTAGTTGTTTGTAACCATTAGGGCCGCTGATAATATTCAATAATCGCCCTTCAGTAGGTGCCTTTGCTTTTTGAAAGAATATTTTTGCATCGCTACGATTGACAAGATAGAATCTTAATCCAAACCAAATATCCGGATCGGTATGCAGGCCAACATCTGTATTTGCTTTTTGATTTAAAAAACTAATAGTATAAAAGTTTTTAATAGGTAATTGCTTAATATAGTTGCCTAGTTCAGGAAACCATTCAACAAACTCTGCCCAATATTCCCAACCATCTTGTTTGAAGTCACTACGCATCACATGGATCAATCTCCAAGGATATGTGTCTTTCTCTTTTGACCAACTTGCAGTATATTTGAGCCAAGGGCTATCAAGAGGAATAGGGCCAACCGCACCCGATACGCTCCCAGCTAATGTTCCTTTATCTCTCTCGGTGCGCATAGTAATGTATTCAAACATTTTTTCTTCGTCTATCGCAGGAGGATCGGGGAGATCTAAAGGACAGTAAATTAAACTTTTAAAAGGTTCTAGTTCTTTTGGAAATACACGAAGTAGGGAAGGATCTCTTATCATGAATTATTTATTGTTCTAGAAGCACAGGACAAAAAAACATCTCGATATAGGATTATCTTAAATTGTAAGTACTAATAATTGCCTGTAATACTGGAAACATTTGTTCAGCCCATAATCCGCAACCATCAGCAGTCATGTGTCCGGCAGGATATTTGGTTCCTGGCTGATCATATGTTCTATATTGTGCGTTAACGGGTACGCCCTTAGACCAGTTGCCGTAATAATGTGCGCCATAATGGGTTGCAAATGGCTCAGCTTCTTCGGGAGTTTGAATCGAATAGTTTGAAACATATATAGTCGGCATATTAATTGATTGCAAATAAGCAAGTATTTCTGAACTTGTATCTACACTAAATGTTTTATTCGCTTCATTTGGGCCTGGCTCAACAATTACTATCTTTGTTTCTTTATTGATATTTCTTTTTAATCGATTCAGCATCCATACAGGCTTATCGCCATTTATGCCACCGTTAATAACAGTTGCATCAATATTGTTCTGACGCAACAATTTATTAAGTCTGCCAGTAAATTCTTGCTCGCCCATTTTACAATTGGTGTTACTTGTGCCTAGTGCATAAATTTCAAAACCAAAAGCAGTTGACGAAACTAGTAGTAATGTAAAAAATAATATTTTTACTTTAAACATAGTTAGATCCTTTCTGTGTGTATGTGTATATTATAGCAAGAATTTTGAAAACTGTCAACCAAAAAAATAGGAGCCGAAGGTCCTATTCTAATCTACTATTACATAGTAGGCCCGTTGCCGTTCCTAAATCCTACTGATCCGCCTTCTGATTCAATTCGTGCAATAACATCTTCGAATAAGATAGGCGCAAAGTCCGTTTGCTCTACACATACACAATGATAACGAACATCGTTCTCATCGCTGTATAAAACTTCACCAGTTCTAGCATCAACTCCGCGAGCCTTCTTCACGCGATTTGCATGAGTGTGTCCGTGAATGTTGGTACCAAAACGTCCAAGACTTTCTGCATGAACAGGAATATGGCTAAGGATCATACCGTTCATAACGTGATAAGCTCTAAGCTCTCTAAAGTACCGACGATACTCGTCGTCTCTAAAGATATCGTGGTTACCACGAATTAAAACTTTGTCGCCGTTTAATCTCGACATAATGCTTAACGCTTTACGATTGATAACGACGTCACCTAAATGGTAGACCTTGTCAGTGGGTTTTACCCGTTCGTTCCACGCCTTAACCATTGCTTCGTCCATTTCCTCTGCTGAGTCCCATGGGCGAAGTTTTGTAACACCATCGTTACGGGTGAAGCGGCATACACCTGTGTGTCCAAAGTGCGTGTCGCTTACTAAGAATACACTTGGCATATTTGCCTCCTTTCTTTAATAAGTTTCTTTAATAATGTTGTACTCTGTGGCAGGCCACTTGGCCTTAAATTCATCGCTCTTTACATATTCATTAAATGCTTTAGCATCAAAAAACATTTTATGAAACTCTGTCTTCATTTCGCCTTTTTTGGTTACTGTTAAGTAAACCGATTTTGCCTTACCAGCCATTGAGTACCTTTCTTGTTTAAGTAATTATTATACTACTTATTCCGCGATCAGTCAACCGACTTAAATGTACGCCAATCATCAATGTTTGGATTTTCGTTTTCATCGTAGGTCCAACCCAAGTGCTTCATCATACGGTGCTTGACTAACAAGTTTGGACTACGGAAACGCTCGGTGTCATCAAAGCCCATCATGACTCCAACTTCACAAACCGCACCCGAACGACAAATACCTGCAAAGCAATGTACTACAACATTCATACGGTTGTCCAATGCATGTTGTAACAGTCGCACAAGCTCTGCGGCCTGCTCCGGACTGCACTTCATTGCTTCTTCCAGCACATGATCCTTTTCTTCCACATCCAAGAACTCAAAGTTGTGACGCTCTTTGAATTGATGTTTGGCTTCGGGTCTCCAGCTAGCTGGATCCACAATACTGATCAGCATGCTATTAGGGCCAGCATCATGATGAAATCCCGTTGGAATATCACTTGCGGCTACATTTTCAATCCATGGCATCATGTTCTCCAAATTTCTTTAAAACCTTCTTCTTCGGTTGGATCTTCCCAACTTGCAATCATACTAGCAACAACATGTTCTGGTACAATTTTTCCAAACTCCCAACGACTAGACAGTCTACGAACAAGTTCTGTATGCTCAGGTGTAGGAAATACTACCGCAATATGTTCATAGTCAGGCAACATTCGAAACTTCTTAGCACGACTAGCAATAGTAGTACTAGTTTGATCCCAAATTATAGTATGGCCGTGCTCACGTGCAAATACAACTTGTTCAGCCATAAGCTCAACTGCTCGGGGCATGTAGTCTGTAAATACTTCAGAATAAGTTTTACCCTGCTCTCTTGCATAGTCTTCCACAAACGAATCTGTGCTAACTACGGTCAAACCCAAAGCCCAAATTTGATTTTTGATCCAAGTACTTTTTCCAGCGCCTGGCACTCCAATTAGTTGATAACACTTTGGCATTAATGCACCGCTTCTTTTACATCTACGTCGCATTCAACAACCCAGTTCGTAAACTCGGTAAACTTAGTTACTTCGACTCCTAGTCCAACTGCTTCGTTTACAAAGTGTTGTAGAAGCGCATTATACAGTTCGTCAGGCATAATGTCTTTATCAAATTTAATTTTCATAGTTCAACTTCGTACCGTCTAAGAATACCATTGCTGATAACCTGTGCTGTGTCCATGCTGTCAACATAGGCATGAATATCTCTCACAATCAACTCGGCGAACTTTTCCAAGTCAGGCTGTGCAAAAGGAATTTCATTACCAAGTCTGTCATATTTTTTTGTAGCCTGTTCAGCAAGTTCTCGGATTCGTTCGTTCATACACGCTCTTTCTTTACACGACCAATACGGCTCGCTTTGTTCCAATCGTAAGCGACACCATCTGGGCACATGCCGTTAGCAACGGTATCTACACCAAATATACCCACCATTTCAAAATCTGCACCTTTGATGGTTACAAACTCATTCATGCTCTTAGCAACGTTCATTGCCTCGGCAAGTGTGAGTACTTTGAATGTTTCTTCTTTTCCTATTACTTTATACATCTACATCAAACCTACCATTCTGAAATATTCATCATGCGGTACGTAGAAATCCGTTTTGGGATCCCAATACTTACCTTCTTTTGGATCGTAGTACAGGATACGTCCAGCGACCAAAAACGGGCCTTCAAGTTTAGGCAAAGGGCCATAGCCTTGATACAAGTCTGCTGTTCTTCCTAAAATTTTAAATGCCATTTTTTGCTCCTGTGTGTTTCTGTATGTGTTAATTATACTGCCCTTTGCCTGATACGTCAATCAATTGCTCTACGAAATATCAATTCTTGTTTACTAAATGCGTCTATTTCCCAAGGTTGTTGCAAATACGCAACACTTCTTCCGTAGAATTTACCCTTCCATTTGAGTCCTTTGGGTGAAGGCTTTAGTATACCTTTGGCAAACTGCGCCACGTGAGTTAATTCATGTGCCAGTGTTACACCAAAATCTATTTTGTTACGGGTGGGTTTAAGCACGACAAGAATAGTGTCAATACCTAACAACGGAACTGTAGTTCCATTTTCTTCTAGCTCTTTGTCAATCTTGATGTGTAAGAGTTTCTTACTTTTGGTTAACTTTAATTGAGCTAACATTGAGGGTAACAGTGCTTCAATGTATCTTTTGGTGCTAGAGCCAGCTTCAATATAAAATTCCATATCGCTCTCTGTTTGTTGCTATGTATGTATTATAGCAGGTATTAACAGAGCTGTCAATCACTAAATCCTTTAAGTTTACGCTGTTCACGTAAATGCTCAATAAAATCATCGTATGAGTATTGATCTTTGAATTGAGATTCTAGTTGGAATCTAAATTTATTATAGGTGTCTCTAGTAATAAGAAATTCTTCAGGAGTTTTAAATTCATTCAAAGCCGCTTGCTTATTCAAAACCCCGACTCCGGCCATGATATAACTCCAAAGTGGCCAACCAGCATTACCCCAAAACTTTGTAAAATCATTGGTACTAGGCAATCGTACTTTGGCAGTTTCTAGTATGTCAGTGACAAAATCAGTTTTAGTTGCACCAGTTGCGATGTATCTCCAAAACTCACTGTCAGTACGCCCACCCATATAGTGCATGACTAGGAAGTCTTTCAAGGTATCATACATCATAGCCATACGACTATTATATAGATTCATCGAACCTTGGTTCATTGTTTCGTTTAGAGTTGGTCTTAGATACTCATTTACAAATGCTTTGATTTGTAAAATACTTGTGTGGATACTAGTAGCTTCTAGCGGTTCTAAAAATGCATAGCTCAACCCAACGCATACGCAATTTTTAACCCAAGCATTTTCCTGCCTGCCTGATTCAAATTTTAAAATTTTGATAGGCTCAATTGGATGCCCTAGTAAGGTTTCAATTTCTTCCTGTGCCTTATCTACAGTAGTAAAGTTGTCATCAAAGATGTATCCGTTACCTGTGCGATCCATTAGAGTAGTTTGCCAAAGCCAGCCATTCTTTTGAGCCCACGCTAGCGAATAGGGAACAGGTTTTTCGCCCGGCTTGTATTTTTGTAAGAATGGCATACCTGTATTGACTGGCAAGTGTTTTTTGTAACTGGTCCACTTGCCCCCAACCTTATTCATCAGCACACGACTGAATCCCGAGCAATCAATAAAAAAGTCTGCGGCTAGTGTAGTGCCATTTGATAAACTTAATGAACTAATCAATCCTTGTTCATTTAGATTAATTTCTGTTATTTCACTATCAACGTGTGTAACGTTTGGTTTCTTTAAACAAAGTTTTTTAAAGTATTGACCTACCAGTTGACCATTCACTTGTAGTGCATGAGTGTGTTTTGTGAACCTTTTACCTCGACCCCAATTACAAGTTCCTGCATCTATGATAGATCCGGTGTATGTTATTGATGTTAGTTTTTCTTTAGGTAGTTGTGTGAGTGCATAGGCAAACATTATATCAGGAGATTCATGGCTGGTAAAGCTACCATCAATCGGACCAATATAATGTTCGTCTAGGTTAGGAGTCCAACCTTTATGTTTAATACCAAATTTAAGAGTGGAGCCTGTTTCAAGCATGAACTCATCGTGATTGGCTCCGAAGTCTTTACTCAGTTCATGCACAATAATGTCAGTAAAGAATCCTGTAGTAGCTTCGCCTACACCAATGATACCAAATTTACTGGATTCTAAAATGGTAACATTATGAGTTCCGGGATGTTTATTGATCAGCAATGAAGCTGCCAACCATCCTGCTGTACCACCACCGACAATGACTATATGCATATACTACACCTATTAATGGTAGGAAGTGCCGGGGTCGAACCGACGACATTCTGCGTGTAAGGCAGACGCTCTACCAACTGAGCTAACTTCCTATTTGAATTTTGCGCCGCGATCTATCATATTGCGCGGTTCATTAAACTTCATCTTCTTGAGATATTCTATTCCAATCTTGCCTTCTTGGATTTCTTGCAGAGCAGTGATATTGCTGTGTACGTGTTCTCGCTGTTCGCTGGTGCTGTGTCCACGTTTAATTTCACGTGCTCGTGTAGCGGCAATCAATACTAGATTAAACCTATTACCACCTACTTGTGCAATACATTGTTCAGTATCAATTGATGGGCCACGACTAAGGTCAAGTGGTTTACGAGGTGCATTTAGTTTTATCATATCTACCCTATTAAAATTACATTATATAACAAAGTTACCTAGTTGTCAAGACATTTTCTAACCAAGGCTGGCAAGCCTCCCAGGTGCGGTAGATATGTGATTGTCCGCCTGCTCGAGCCCATTCTTCACAGTTGCTGACACGATCATCGATTAAGATATCACCGGGGGTGCAATGTTGCCACTTGTCCTGACTGTAAGGGCCTATCAGCATAGGGATACCCGGAAAATACTTGTCTGCCCAACGTACTTTATCGTACACGGCATACGGCACATCATTGCCACGAGGCAGTGCTGTTAAGAAACGTAGATCACTGGCTAGACCGTTAGACAATGCACTACGACAGTATTCAACTAATTCAGTAGCACCCGCCTTTAATGGCAAATCACGATAGAACCGTTGTTTGGCCTTGACCTTGTTCCAATCCTCATCACTAACACGGTCACTGCCATAGGTCCAGTCTCTGTTTACTATGGCCCGTGCCACTGGTATCCAGTCTGCCACTACATCATCCATATCTAGATAAATGATTGGCTTGTGTTCTGCTTGCATGCGATCTTCAGTTGTAAATGTTGTCATTATTGATATTCTACGTCTGCGGCTAATATAAATCGATTCTTGTCACTCTGAGGAATTCCCGGTCTATGCCATAGTTTACTAGGATATATCAGCCAAGTAAAGTAACTTGGGCGAACAAAAAACTTACCGGGACCTTCGGGACCATTTGGAGCCATCTCAGTTCCGCAAGTATCCCAATCTTTAACATCATCGGGTATATGCAAATACATAATACCACTAATACTAGACCAATGATGTTTCTCGTGATGATGCCATTGATTAGCTCGATCTGTTTGTGTTGTCTGATTAGTTCTAAATGACCAAGCCATCATATTGCTAACTCTATGCTCTTTACCCAAGTACATAAACACACTGGCTAAAAATGTCATACGTAACTTTAACCAAATAGGTTCCTCCCTTTGAAACAAATTTTGATTTGTCTGATAGGGCGGACTATTTTTAAAGTAATGTCCGGCTTCGATTATACTCTCTATAGTGCTTATAGCAGTTTCGTTTTCAGTAGCTGTAATCAAGCTACTATAATCATACTTGCGGCAAAGATCGTTTTGATCTACAATGACATTCATTATATTAACCAGTACGGTGAATCAAATGATAACCAAACTGTGTTTGTACCGGCTGACTGATAGATCCGACAGGAGTTGCCAAAGTAGCATCTTCGAACGGCTTGACCATCTGTCCAGGATTAAACACACCCAGGTCACCGCCTGAGGCTTTACTTGGACACTTGCTGTGTTGTTGTGCCAACTGTCCAAAATTCAATGCATTAGCTTCTGCCAAAATTGTTTCTGCTTGTGCAATAGTATCTACCAAAATGTGACTTGCTCTCATGTTTTTCCTTTATGTTGAGTAATTGATATTCATTACCACACGTCTAGCAGTTGTTGTTGGCAAAGTGCCTGTGTGATAATGCAATCCGTTAAACCATACTAGTTTGTTTTCTTCAGGTTGTATAGTAATTAGCGGAGTTAATTCATCTGCTAAAAATTTCTTACGATATGCTATTGCGTTTAGATTAGCCGATGAATCAAATTGTTCATTGTAAATAACAGTATCGCCGTCAGAGTCATTTAGATAAAGCAATGCCGTGTTATGCGGGAAATCAAAATCTACATGCTCACCGTTTAATCTTGCTTGATCGGATGCAGTGTTCAGCACTAGTCTTACACGATGAATTGTTTTTATATTGTGGCCGGTTGTGTCTAGGGCATTTAGTATACCTAGTTCTAATGGCTCCCATAATCTGCCAACTGGTCTACCTTCATCAAACAACGTATGACTCCATCCGTATAATGATGGATGTATGTTAGTATCTTCGGCGACTACCCTACCCCAGAACCAAGGAAAAGTCCAGCCCATTACTTCTTTTTGTAATTTTTGAAAAACTAAAGGGGATAATGCGTTGTCAATAATTTTCATCGGTCTTCTCTAAATTGATTGGTCTCGGATGAGGGATTTGAACTCTCAGTCTCCTGGTCCCAAACCAGGCGCGATAACCAGATTACGCTAATCCGAGATAATTTTTAGAAACTTGGAGCGGGATAAGAGAATCGAACTCTTGACTGGAGATTGGAAATCTCTAATTTTGCCATTAAACTAATCCCGCACACTTTAATCAAACACACTTATCACTTTCTCGTCGGAGGATGGTGTGAAGTCCTTGCAACCCGAACTATGTTCAGGCTAAATGTATTTGATAAAAGTGTCTAGCTACTCCCACCACAGGAGCCCTAGACTGAGCTGTTACTCTGTCCACGTATTTTTCTATCTAGACGGGTTTGCGTTCCTGCCTTTGTGATTTCTCAAGTCGCCGAAAAGGCCTTGCGGTAAGATCCAATGCACCGTGCTATTAACGTATAAGCAATGACGCTCTTTATATACGCTAAAGAGTAAGCGGGGTTCTATAATGCTAGCAGTTTACTTATATAATTTTGCATCAGGTCTTTACGTTTTATTTTTAACAACTCGATATCAATCCATTTACTCATTTCTTTATTAAACAAACTAGGATCAATGCCATATTGTAACATCATCATAATTTGCCAGCTACCATGAGGAGCAGATATTTCCTTCCATATTGGGTTTATATCATTTTTAATAAATTCAGCAACTTGATTACTATTCCAGTAACTGGTTTCCCAATAGGTCGGATCTTCTTCACTTGGAAAACTATAACCATATTTTTCAGTATTTAGATCGAACTCACTAGGATGCCTATTAAGGGCCGCTTTATAGATGCCCAACATGTGAATTGCTTGATGATAAAGATCGTTATCTTTAAACCATGCCATGGTATCTAAAATTGATTCTTTAGTATCGCCTGGTAATCCTACAATAAAACTTAATGTTTGATGCACTTCGTCTTTCCAAATATCATGATATAATTTTGGTATGTATTCTCTTGCGCTTTTTCCAGCCCAGCCTTTGCCAATAATACTTGACGCTTCTCGTCCTAGACTTTCGATACCGTGGAACCCTGTAAACAGTCCGCTATCTTTTAACATATAGGGTACATCTGGAAACTTGTCTAGCAAGTCAGCTCTTAGATATGCTGTATACTTAATTTTGAAAGGCAAGCTATTGATCATGTCATACCATGCTTTCATTTTATATTCGGTATCATTAAATGTATCGCAAATTATGTAATAGTTAGTAGTTCCCCACTTGGCATAGTTATGCAACATTTCTTCTTTTACTAATTCAAAATCTCTAAGATAGTCTAACTTTTTTCTACCTAAATTTAAATGGTTGCAAAATTTGCATTTAAAAATGCATCCTCTGCTGATCTCAATAGGCAAAGTTTCGTTTGCCAGTATGCAATCTTGATCTGTAAATTTAAAATTATCACACTCAATATTGTATACTGTATTAATTGCAGTTTTATATTCGTTAATTCTTCGATGTTTGTCAGTAAGATCAATGAACGGCTTAGTGCCTCTTCCAAATTTCCAATTTAATAAATCTAAAAAGATGTCCTCTCCGTATCCTGGAATAATAGTTATATTTGGTTGTGAGATATATCGTACAAATACCTTTGAGCTCATTACACTGTATCCGCCTAGCACAATTTCTAATTTTGGATATAAGGTATTAAGACTGTTTATTATACTGATAAGATTAAGTGGCAGTACATGATCTTCAATTAAAAATGTAGTACTAATGCCTAAAATCTTTGTATCGGCATCTATAAATTTCATAGTGCATCGGAATAGATCTTCTCTAGACATTAGATTAACATGATCTATAACCTGAGCACTATATCCAGCCTGGCGTACAGTATGTGCAATTTTGTAGGATCCTAACGACCTATATGCTGTAAAGTCATTGGTCTTAGCTCCTGAGTTCCATAATACAACATCCATAAATATCCGCTTTTTATTTGGTGCCCCTTGTCCGACTCGAACAGACCACCTACTGATTACAAATCAGTTGCTCTACCAGATGAGCTAAAGGGGCATTAGATCTTTAATTAAAAGTTTCGACTACTCTAATTTTACCTACATGTAACTTCTTTTCAAGTATTTTAATACGATTTTGTATTTTTGCCTTGTCTTTTGGCTTGCTTGATTTTTCTAGTAGTTCTTTTAATTGAGCTAAATTCAACGGGCGCAGTTTTACTTTGCCGGTCTTTGTTAACGCAGGATTAGCCGACATATTATTCTCCTACACTAGTACTAGCAGTGCCAGTATCGTTAGTTTGATAACCAGTACGTCCACGTGGTGCGTTCTTGTCACGCGGTGCTGATTTAACTACAATTTCACTACATAGCTGTGCATCAATCATTGCACGTTTCCACTCGTTACGCTTTTGCGGATCTGTAATAGATGCAAGCATAGTTTTTGTGGGCTTACTTAGCTTAAACGTCTTACCTGGTTTTAACATATTTTACCTTTTAAATTTTGGCGGAGCATGTAGGAATCGAACCTACTCACCCATTGCTGAATGACAGATTAGCAATCTGTTGCCTTAACCGGTCGGCCAATGCTCCATATTTTTTACACTTCTATAATACTGTCTGATAAATATTTACATGAATACCTACTCTATACCCCTTAACTTTGATTTACCTTTGTTTAACACTAGCCTAGCACCTGCACAATTTTTGAAAAGCCAATCAGCGTGGGCAGATAATGTTAAAACTAATCCTCGATTAGCTTGCCATTTTAAACTAAACTGGGAAACTGATCTAAGTAACCAACTAAAACAATTCTTCTTAGATCACGGACAAGAAATACGGTTATGTGAGATCTTTTATAGATACCCAAATACACTCAGCGGTATCCATAGCGATGACAAAGAAGTAGGCGACTATTCTAAGATGAATTGGATCTTAGGTGGCGAAGATAGTGAAATGCATTGGTATACTATCAACGAGTCTCACTATACTAAAATTGCATCTAAACCAAAAAATGAAACACCGATTAATTCTTATTCAATCCTATACCTGCCAGAAGATGTTACTGTAGCCTATAGTGAAAATGTTAGAGGGCCTGCTATTGTACAAGTAGGTGTGCCACATAACATCAGGAACGGCAATCAAGAACGTTGGTGTGTTAGTATTGTATTTAGAGATCCTAATCTTGGACGTCGTCCTACAATGCTAGAAGCTAAAGAGATATTTAAACAATATCTAGTCTAATTTGGTACGACTGGCCGGAATCGAACCGGCACGCCCGAAAGCGAGAGATTTTAAGTCTCTTGTGTCTACCTATTTCACCACAGTCGCATTAGCTGGCGTACCCCCAGGGACTCGAACCCCGACCAACAGTTTTGGAGACTGCGATGCTGCCATTACACTAGGGATACATAAAAGGTACTCTCTGTGGCGCTTGAATCCACGGTAGCCCTACTCTTCATGGCCGGTCCTTGTACATGGTCGACATTGACAAGTATTTCGGTGTTCCATTGTAGCTACTCAGAAAGTATAATTTGGCGGAAACGGTGAGATTCGAACTCACGGTGCCTTTCGACACGACAGTTTTCAAGACTGTTGCAATAAACCGGACTCTGCCACATTTCCATATATAAACATACTAAGGTGTATAAAGAGTTATGACTATGTCAAAGAGCTCTACGGGATACCAAACCTGATCTTTTAACAGATTCTAGTACGTTTATATATGGTGCCCCAACCGAGACTCGAACTCGGACGCTTGCGCACTGGCTTCTAAGACCAGCGTGTCTACCAATTCCACCATCGGGGCAAAATACTTTTTAAATTTTAAAGAACGTTTTTACTAATTGCTTAGTATGTATCTATTATATAACATACCGTTCGTATAGTCAACTGAAATCCATCGAAACCATAGGATCATTTGGGCCAGTCTTACCGGACCAAAATGTGTTGAATGCTAGGCTACGTCTTTTAGTAGTAGGCTTGTCATGTACTACATAGTGATTGACAGTGGATAAGAATAAGACCATATGATTTTTTAAACTATTTTTAACCTCACCAAATCGTCCTGCAATGGTTCCTAAAGATAGGTATTGTTCTTTATCAAACAAATGAAAAGGTATAACTCTATTTGTAGTTTCTATAAAAAGATTTAGATTAGCAGGATGGTCGTCTAATAAGATTACACCACTAACTACACTAAAAGGATGATTGTGCGGATCTTGTCTATCAGTATTAGATCTAGTTATGTTTGCCCAACTAGAAGTCATTCGCAAGTGACTAAACTCTGTTGTGTTTTGTGCATACTTTAAATAGTTCTCACACTCGTTGACAATAGTATCTTGTTCTTGTTTAAGAGACTCTGCATTAAAAAATGTAAATTCTTTACTGATATTGTTAGTAGTGAGTCTACCATTTGTCATGAATTCTGTTTTATTAAATTCAAGATTTATTTTATCAAAATCTAACAGATCAGACATGTCTTTGATTAACAGTCCGTCGTTTGCAATATTAACTATTCTATCCATATATTACCTGGCCGGCCTTGCAGGAGTCGAACCCACGACTTTTGTTTCGAAGACAAAGATGATATCCATTTCACCAAAGACCGTTAAAAAATTGTTCTAGAGGAAATTTTCCAAATCCAATAGTTGCTGTTAATCTTGACTCAGTGCATGAAGGATTTGTAAATACACCATGCGGAGTTCTAGTACAAAACACCACAGGAGCAACGAGTTCAACAGCATCTATCTCTATCAACGGATTCTTTTTTTCGATAGTTAAAAAAGTGTCACCTTCGGCGCCCTTTGTTTCAATTAAGTTATTCCCATTCAAGTCAAAGAATTTTGTAAAAGATCCTTGACAATTTGCTACAGGCCATAATACACGATAATCATAATTACCCACATCGACATGTACGCCACCGCTGGCGCCAGCAGGCCTATGCACTATAGAAATCATTGTAATTGGATGATCAATAATCTTTGAACAGGCCACTGCTAGTTCTGGAACAAATTGCAAAACTGCATCACGATCAAGTGTATTCCAGTCCCATTTCTTTTCCAGGATATCCGTCTTGTTAATTACATACTCGTAGAGCTTTTTAGAAATAAGCTCATGATTTTCAATAGATAAAAATTTATATGTTTTCATAATATGGAGCGGGTGATCGGAGTCGAACCGACGACAATCACGTTGGCAACGTGGCGCTCTACCAGCTGAGCTACACCCGCATTAATCCTTAAATGTTCCTCTATCAAACACTACATTAAAACTTAGGCTAATTCTGTCGTGGTCGGTAGTATTAGTAGTAGTTCCGTGTTCAATCCAGCCTGGTAGTAAGACAATCCTACCAACTACAGGCTCGTAGGATGTGCGACTAGGAATATGTTCAAAACAATGGCTACTTTCAATCAACGGATTTGGACTGTTCAAATATATGTTGCCATCTACTTGATTTGATTTAAAATAATACACCCCGGTTAGATCAGTTGATCCATGTGTATGGGGAGGAGCATACTGCCCATTGCTGGTCTTAGTCAACCAAGATTGCAAAATTTTAAAATTATGCACTTTGATTTTTGGTGCTTCGATTTCTATCATATAATTTCTTATATGACGATGTATTTCATCGTTGACCACTTTGAGTATCGGATCATCTAACAGATTGGAAGTAAACTGTGCATCTGTTATTAGATGTGTGTTTGGCTCAGCACGTTTATGCCTTTCAAACATGCCAATATTTTCCATTCTTTCTACCATAACTGCTAGGGCCGCCTGTACTTCGCTAAACACAGGATCTTCAACCTGTGCATGATATACGGGTGTAAAAAATAATTGTTCAATTGCCATAATTTACCTTTTATTAGTAGAGGGCACTAAGAGTTTTGGTCCCTGTCAAGGAAAACATGGCTACCCGCGGCCTACAGTCGCGCTCTATTTGTCTAGCAAACATGGGGCAAATTTACTGCGCTAAGAATCTCCCAGACTGTAAGTCCTAATTCCCTAAATGCCAGCTCACATACAGTTTATAACTGTCCTTTCTCCGCAACTTTCCGAGTTACAAATACTTGTCTTTACAGAATGCTTATATGCCTTGTGCCCTCTACTAATAATTTTACTTAATACCAATTACCATAAATCGAGTAAAACTCCATTCGGGGTAATTAAAATCTAAACTGCCTTTATACTCAACACTTGTTAATTTATACAAATCTACAAAACTTTGCAAGTCTTTTGAATGAACATGATGATCATCATGCGGCATGTTATTGCCTTGCAATATTACTCTAGTGCCTTTAGGGATACGATCAAACCATTCCATGCTGTCAAAATGCTCAGTGCTGGTGTTAATAATCAAGTCACCAAATTGGCCTTGATAATTATTACAGTCTTGTGTAAAGGCTTTAAATTGCCATTCTTTAATAAGCCAGTTTTCGTTAATCATATCAGCAACAGGCTGACAAGTGGGATCTATATCCAAACTTCTGATCTTACTAACTTGAAACTTACCTCGACTTAGCAACAAGAAAGCAGTAATACCATACCACCCAGCATAGATGTAGGTTAAGTTACTGGTCCACCCTAGTCGTTCTAGTTCTTCACAAAGCCAAAGTTTACTACCGATTTGTCCGCTACTAAAAGCATCTTTATTAATCATCTAGTACTTATCTATGAATATGGCCCGGCTAGCAGGAATCGAACCCACATTTAGGGAGTAGAAATCCCCTGTATTATCCATTATACGATAGCCAGAAAGTGGGGAGAGATTGTTGTGTCGGGAACTCTCCCCAAAACCCCGGATACACAGCCCATCCCACATTTCGTGTATCGCGGATGCTGGGTTCTCAGCCTAGGCTAAGGTGGGCCAGCAGTTCTTATAGAGCGTAACGATCACTCATTACAGTCTTCAACATGATGCCTTCTGGGGTGAACTGATCCAAATCAGCGGCTAGCAAGCTAGTCATGATGCTTGGACTGAATCCACTTACCAATGCGACACCACTCTTGTCAGCCTTAACAGGCACGTTGTCTGAACTGTTTAGGTTCCAGAAAACAACTTGTGGCATGCTGTAGCCTGCGGCTTCGAACTTGCGTCCGATCATTTCCATTGCGTTGTCGTCGAAACGAGCGCATTGGTTGAACTGCATGTCTGACAAGATCAGCAACATGGCTGGCATGTCG
>Ga0136642_1000189_pt1 | contig 36576 bp, 37 predicted proteins | sample LowCatLa1302831Y_FD_115313 | JGI IMG/M metagenome (GOLD analysis project Ga0136642, IMG submission 115313) | Freshwater microbial communities from Lower Cathedral Lake, Yosemite National Park, California, USA - 13028-31Y | ecosystem: Environmental > Aquatic > Freshwater > Lake ... | reverse complement strand
TCTGGTCATATCCATGTGACCCTTGCGTCTGGTCATGTCCTTGTGACCCTTGCGTCTGTTCATGTCCTTGTGAGCCTTCTTGCGTCTGGTCATATCCATGTGAGCCTCTTACATACCGTTGTGAAGATCCTTGTGAGCCTCTTACATACCGTTGTGAAGATCCTTGTGAGCCAGTAGAATCGTCAGAGTCATCTTTTGGAATAACTCGCCAATGGTTCCAATGATAAGCTGGGTTCCCCTGCCAGTCTACATCTTCGTATGATATCTGGGCCACTGAAGAGAATGGCGATGAAGAAGATTGTGACGCAATAGGTGCTGTGCTAGTTTGGGTGGGTGTTGAACCATCCTGTGCTATTGGTCCAGGCTGATCCATAGCTAGTGTAGGCGCAAAAGCCGAATCATCTGCAGCTGAATCAGATGGTGACGCTGAAGACATTGGCGATAACGATGACAACGGCGCTTCACTTGCGGCTGGGCAACTGCCTTGCGTTTTTTCAAAAATGCACTTTGGTTGCTGAGCAAGAATGAGCGCAGTCTGATCGTTGATGAATTGCATTTGCGACTGGAGCTGCGTCTGGATTTGGGTTTCTTCGCTTTGAATATTTGCAATAGTATGATTCAATCGCGTCAATTCTTGAGCATTTGCTTCGGAATAATGCACCGTCTTCTCTATGTGCATGCTTTGATAGCACAGAGCAATGAGAATCCCTATGATCAAGATGATGATAGAGATAGATAAAATCTCAGAAACCATTTAAATAATAAAGAGACATTAAAATGTGCTGCGTTATGTTGTTGCATGGCGACTGCGCTACACTCTAAACAGTTCCTATCCCATGTGCGCAAAGAACTTGATACGCTTCGTCCTGCTCCAGTCATCGGGTTCGTGTGGGAATCGATCATGTATCGCTCTCTCAAAGCGACGTCGACCAAGGCAGTTTACTGGAATCCCGCAAGCACGATAAGTGGCGTTGACATTCGTCACGACGGCGTCGCATACTCTCTGAAAACAAAGAAGAAAACGACGCCGATTGCTACTGTCAGTTCATACAAGCTCCAACGTTGCAAGACAGAGAAGGACGCTGTCGCTGAGATTGACAGTCATAATTTTGACCTTTATAGCATCTTGACGCGAGACGACACCCTTCTATACGGTCTCTATGTGATTCCATCGCACCTCACGATGGCCAAGCGCTTCTACTGGGATTACAGCGACTGTGGCAAATTTATGACGGACACCCGTGATGGCATTTCTATGGAGATCTCTGGGTTTGGTAGATCCCGGGCTAAAAAACAACTATGGATTACGGTTGACTTTGCGCAATATGAGGATCTCTTCCTTTAGTAAGAAGGCATTTTCCCTATGGGGTTGGTAAGGGGCTTGCCCCTTACTTCTACATCTTTCGCCAGTCGAAAGGCTACTTGCCTTATTCCTGGCTTAAGATGTATGTCTACATCTTTCGCCAGTCGAAAGCGATCGGCGCCTGCAGCAAATGATCCGGAATCCCGAACGCCGCACACGAATCTAAAGCGTCGCGTGCATTATTGCTGCACAAGTCCTCGCATAGCCTGTCTACGACATTGGTCACCGACTCGACATTCAGGCCACAAGCATAATAGAACCCCATCTTCTTTTCTACCTTCGATGCTCCGAACAACAGCACCATCTTATCCAATAGTGGCCTCGCAGCCGGAGGCGCCCTATTTGCCGCCTTCATCAACCACATCATACACAGCTTTTCGATGTTCGCCCAGCCGATCTCCACGAGGGCCATGTCGCGGAGCTTCTTCGCTGCTTGTGCGGCGATAGCTGCGTGAACCAACTTGTTTTCGCGTTGGTTCATCAAGGCAAGGAGGTATTTCGGCGTCAAGGGAGAGGTCGTCGAGGCAGTTGGGGGCATCGGTTCTGGCGGCACATCTTTGAGCTGCTCCATGAGGGCGCGCGCAACCTGCTGCATTAAGACCGGGTTGCTGCCTTCGAACGTCGCCGTGATATTCGTGTCCGCAATGAGCTCCGGGATTTTGTTGGCGCTATGATAGCCGAGGCCGCCACAGCATTCTCTGCATCGCTGGAGCACCTTGATCGCTGTCCAAGACGCTGCTGCTTTGAGACCGCTGGATACGATGTGGACGACTTTTGTCTTGAGAGGCTCGTCGAGAGGGCCCGTGACGATATCTTTGAGATTGCCCATGGCAATGTGGAGCGCAAAGGCATCGGAGAGAGCCGGAATGATGGCCCGTTGATACGACGAATACTCGAGCACGCGCTTCTCGCCGAATTGCGGACGGTCTGCACCGAATCGGATCGCAATACAGAGTCCCATTTTCATGGCGTCGATGCAACCTTGAGCGATGAGCATCCTGCCCGTCGTGAGGCCGCCGATCATCATCCCGAAGCGCTGAGCGTCGTTGGGAATTGGGCTCTGATAGGTGCCCGCGTCGTCGATGCTGCAAAAGCGATCCAGAAGGGCATCGCGAGGAATACGCACATCTTTGAACCATAGCTGACCGTTATCGATGCCGTTGAGACCCATCTTATGGCCGATGTCTTTGATGGTGACGCCAGGCATGGGGCGCATCTCGTCATCGCGTATACGCATCACGAAGGCGTGGACGCCTTTGGAGACGCAGGAGACCGATAGCTGAGCAAAGACCACAGTCAGCTTTCCATGGAGCCCCGCGCCGCCGATCCAGTATTTGCTGGCGGTATTTGTGGGCGTGTTGATGATAAATTCGCGGGTTGTGGGGTCGTAAGTCGCCGTCGTCTCGAGACCCGCGACGTTGGACCCGTGCCCGAGCTCCGTCATGCAATACGACCCAGGGAGCTCGAAACTGTCCATTTTGTCTAGATAGGCGTCGTGGTGCTTCTTCGTCCCCAGGCGGCAAATAGAGCCACCGCACAGAGTGAAGTGCACACCGGTCTTGATACCCATGGAAAAATCGGCGAACGACAACGTCTCCATGCCCGCCATAAACTTGCGCGGATCCCGGACATAATCGCGCACGGAGAAAAAACGCGCGTCAATGAGCTTACGGATGCGGCGCAAGGTCAGCTCGCGGTACTCGCCGAGCGATAAATCGTAGTTCTGGCGATAGATGTCGTCGCGCAAAAACTCGATGATTTTGGCACGGAGCTCGTAGTTGTCGTGGCACAAAAAACGCTGAAGCGCCTGAACGGCATCGGATGCCGGACTCTTCCCGTTCAAATGCGATGCGATCACTTGGACACGGTGCATCGTTATTAATACGTTATATTTCTTGGTGCCTTATATCTATTACAAATCAGAACATGGAAATAAAAACGCAGTAACGAAGTAAATCGATGGCGTCGTCTGGCTTATATCCACAATCCATGAGCGGGCTCGCGATCGGGCTCAGCAACCCATTGGGGCCTCTTCATGTTCAAATGAACGGCACGTCGAACGTGTTTTTAGTCAACAGCAATGCGCTCATAGGCATCGGTAAGTCGAACCCGGTATACGCTCTCGACGTTGTCGGTGAGATCAACGCGAGCTCCAACATCCGCATCTCGGGTCAGAGCCTGCAAGGGCTTGGGGTGCCGAACCAGGTAGTGTTCACGAGCGGGAGCAGCACATGGTCTGTACCGACAGGTGTTACGGCGATTCAGGTAGAGATGGTAGGTGGGGGCGGTGCCGGAGGTTCGTATGGTCCTTCAAGTCAAAATCAACCTTCTTCTGGTGGCGGGGGCGCTGGGGGATACGTTCGTGCAACGTTGGCTGTTACTGGTGGGTCGACGACGCTGACCTATACCGTCGGAACAGGGGGAGCTGCGGCGGCGGCCGGGCAAAACAACGGTGGAACCGGGAATAACACCACGCTTAGTGTGAGCGGTGCATCTGGAAGCATTGTGGCAACAGGGGGTGCCGGCGGTGGATATAACACCGCATCAGCTTACGCCAACGGTCTAGGTGGTATCGGAGGTGTTCCCATAAACACGATCGCAGCTCCGACGCTCGTGTCTATTCTGAGCGCAAACGGAGGCGACGGATTCGATGGATCCACTGGTGTCGCAGGCGTTGCCGCGGGTGGCGGAGGATCGGGAGGCGCCAGCTATTTCGGAAGTGGTGGTCGAGGTGACGTGATCAGTGGAACGGGTATCCGAGCTGGAACTACATACGGTTCTGGGGGTGGAGGTGCAAGTGGTGGAAATGGAAGTCTTGCTGGAGCTGCGGGAGCCCCTGGCGTCATCATCATTACGTATTTCTCGGCATCTGGCCTGGCACCCGTTTATACGGCGACGGCACCGTGACGGGAAATGCGCTGACTATCGCAGCGGCGACGTCGAGCGCACTAGGGGTGGTGCAACCCAGTACTGGATTACAGATAAATGCAGGTTTGTTAACCCTCAAAGTGCCAGTATTCTTGGCTTATTCTACTGTAGTGACTACGCTGCAAGGAAGCAGTGGTCCAAATCTTGTTACATTCAATACAGCATACATTGATACAAGTTCGTGTTTTAACACTTCTACTTCTCAATACAAACCCAATGTTGCTGGGTATTATGAATTCTCGGCAAATGTAATGTTGACAAATGCCAATTACAACCAAACCCTTGTAACACATATCCAAAAAAATGCCAACACTGGATATTACGTAGGTACAACAGGTGCTGGGTTGATGAATAGTGCCATTGGTTGGATTACTTCAAGTTCTTCAAGTTGCACAACACTTATCTATATGAATGGAAGCAGTGATTATGTATCTGTGTATGCAATGAGCACTTCTGCCGGAATAGTTACTAACATTGGTGATGGGACCAGTTTCTCGACTCGTTTCCAAGGAAAACTGATAAGTTTGTAACGAAAATTTGAAAATGTGTGTAACGCTGTTGTCAAATCCCGAACACCATGATGCGACCCTCTCTCGACATTGAACACTTTGATTGGGCAGAAGAAGCTCTCAGCTCTTGGGAAGAAGAACAAGAGGTCCTGGCTCTACAACAGCTCGAAGAAAAAGGTGAACGCGAACGCTTCCGCCGGCTATTTCAAAGCAATGTTGTACAAGAACTGCAGTCCGGATTCATGTTCGACTGTTTCGTCGCCACGCGCAAGCAATCTATCGAAGCGGAGTTGGAAGAGCTCGGGAAACAACCCGGAACTCCCGAAGAAAAGATAGAAGAAATCGCGAACCTCCATCGCCAGTACGAAGCATGGAATGGGGGATGCTAAGGTCCTATGCGCGTTCTGGTATAACATGGCTCATGCTCGTCACAACCCCCGTTGAATCCATCTGAACGATAAATTCGTTTTCTCATTTTTCAAAGGGTATATAACAGATTGAATTGGGGTTTAGAAATGACACATCTCCGGCTTGATTGGAGGAAATGTCGGCATATTCCATAGAATGGGGGGTGATCATGCTAGGCGCGTTGCGCCTAGGGTCACATCCCCCTGAATGGGGGTTATGTGGGGTTGGGGCTTTGCCCCAACAGTCCCCCATCCCGAACGTATTCTCCCCGCTGTACGTAATATACAGGAACCCATCATTATCGTGGTACTGATCATAAATGCTATTGATGTTGGCGCTCGTCGGCACCAACACGCTGTCGTTTACAAAGAGGAACAGCGCCTTTGCGGAATCCAAGGCCATGCGCTTGCGGATGATATAGATGAACTGGCCTATGGTCAGGTCCGACGGCACCAGGTATTTTCGCTTGTCGACTTGCGGGATGTCCTTGCATTGCTTGGACCTCTCGCAAATGACCGGAACGCGATCAGGGTATTTGCTGCGGACGTTGCTCGCTTCTTTTTGCCTTTTCTCAAATGGATGATCTCTGAAGGACATCGTATTTGTTGAAACTCTCTACTTCTACATTCTTAGTGAGACTTTTTTAAATAGCCACAGTTAATAGCATATCGAACCGTTTATAGCTTCGTAAATAACCCCCAACCATACTGCGACCGCAAACCAACACCACATCGTACCCCATGTGTGACTCGTATAATAGAAATACGCGCTAATCAAAGCCGATGCGACTCCAAATGCAAAGGACCTATAATACCCGGCCACATAAAAAGGGACTACTAAAAACAGCGACCAAATCATCACAAGAGGCAGCGCATGTTTTTCTGTAAACTGCCAATCCAAATGGCCGTTGGCTCTCTTTTTGCTCAACCACGTCTGTTTGTGCGCCAAGAAAAGAGGTGCTGCCGCAATTAAAAAGACCGTGTAAGCGACATAAGCGATATTGCGTTTAAAGGGATCCTCTATGACCGTCGCCGATGCATACGGTTCTAAAAGAAGGACTAGAAAGAGGCATTGAGTGTAAAAAGCGTTCATAGTCTTGTCGTCGATGTGCGACCAAATTCCATATTCCGCCAATTGAACCGTCGAGAACGTGATATAAAAGAGCAAAAAGCGCCAGTCATACCCGTTGAAGATGCCCACTGCAAGTCCAAAAAGGGCGAACAAATAGGTGTTTAGAGAAGCCTTGGCACTCCAGCACATTATAATAGTGTGATACGATTTATTGTCGCTGCCAAGGGCTCTAACGATATAGAGGATTGAATCGGCGTCTCGAGTTCTAATGCGTACGTCCCCTCGAGAATGGCGATGTGGTTGCGGACGTGGTGATGCGCGCAGCAGTCTTTATTTCTCGCCAACATAGCCTTGAGAGCGTTGGCGTCGCTGGGATAACCGAAGCCACGGATGTTGTTGAGCACCTTTTCTTTCATCTGTTCTAAATTGCGGCAATGATAGTGAACGAGGCATAGGTCCGTCATGATGAAATCGTTTGTCGGATTATGATTGCCGTGATCCATACGCCCTCTGAAAGAACGGGTGTCGACAAACGTCTTAGCCACCTTGCCGTAATCGAGGTAGCGACCCCATTCGGCCTCGACGGTGGCCCGGGCATATCCTTCGGGCCGTGTAATCATAGAGTAGATGTAGTTCGTCTTGTACATACCCTTAGGTGCCAGCCCTGCCATGTACTTGAGGATGGCGTCTCGGTCGCAATTGATCCTATTACTTGCTCTGTCGTAGAGCACCACAAACTCGTCGATGTCCATCGGATAAGCGATATAGTGCATATTCTCCACGTCCTTCGGATCACAGTGTTTCCTGATCAAGTCCGTCATGTAATCCCCCTTGCGAGTATAATCGCTCTCCCGATACACGTGGACTCCCGACTTCAGAAGCGCCTCGTAAGTACCGTCCGTCGACTCGTTGTCGATGACGTGTAGGTTGTCGAGGCCAAACAAGGATCCGTGGTAAGCGACCCAATCCATGACAATGTCGGCTTCGTTTTTCACAATGGTAAAGACCTTCACCATAAGTTATCTATTATGCATGCAGAATGAAAGATGAACGAAAATGACGCGATATTTGAAACATCATCTTAACCCACCTTATTGCACCTTAAACACGTCAAAAAGCACCTTGATGCATACATCATCTTAACCCATCTTAATCCACCTTAAACACGTCAAAAAGCACCTTGATGCATACATCATCTTAACCCATCTTAATCCACCTTAAACACATCAAAAGGCACCTTGATGCATACATCATCTTAACCCATCTTAATCCACCTTAAACACATCAAAAAGCACCTATAAATAGAGCATTTGGGTTTTAAACATCAATAATGGTAACAAAATGCTATCTGCTTTTCAAGAATGGCATTCCTCGTAATGAACGGTCCCCAAAAATTTCTCAAAATTTTTTTAGGGGGGGGGGTCCAAAATATCTATTACCATAAAAGTTGCTTTTTGAACATATTGATCTTTTTTTATTACCATTATTCATATTGATTTTTTATTACATTTAATTATTCATTTTCTTCTTATCAAGCCTTAAACATACCTTATCGCGCCTTAAAGCGCCTTAAAGCGCCTCAACCTTAAAAGCCGCTTATTCCATTCTTAAAAGCTTCTTATCGCTCCTTATCGCGCCTTAACTATTTAAGGGCATGTTGCTTTATTGATGAAAATGACCAGGAAAAAAGCGCATCCGTATACTTGCCCACGATGTGGTTATACAACATCTCAAAAACCCTATATGACCCGTCATTTGTACCTTTTAAAGAAACCTTGCCCTGCTGTTGTCAAGCCGTTAGACCTTACTGACGAAATCAAAACGGACATCATTACCAATCGCGTGTATCATTGTCCTCTATCCTCTTTAGAAGACGCGAAAACAGTCAACCAAATCATCAACAACAACCAAACGATCAATAATTACATTGCCAACCTCGATACGTTCGTCAAATTAAACGAGTTGGCCAAGCACCAGAACAGGTCGCTGACCGACTTTGAGACCCGGGTCGAGGAGCTCTACGAAGGCGAGGTAGAGCGCTTCAAAAACGACGACTTTCGTGGCCCGCCCTTCCAATACCGCGCCGATCACTTCTTGGACATGATCCACGACATCACGAGGTCGAAGCACAATGATCTCGAGGACCTCTGCGTCCTCTACAACAAAGACGAGGATCGCGTGTACATGTCCCTCGGCAATGGCAAGTGGGATAACTACCAACGTGACCCAGGTGTCAAGTGCCTCGTCGAGGCGATCGTCCAATACTGTCTCGAGCATTACGAGATGTATCTCATCCGGAAGCTTGAGGGATACGGGCCCTCTTTGGCCACCAAGGCTTCGCTCGAAGTGAGCCTGGTCGAATATTACAGTTTCATCGGCACTTTCAGCGTTCTCCCTGTAGTGCACGGCAAGGCCGATGCCCAGGTCATGTATAACGAAGACGACTCCGATTACGAGAGCGACGTCGATGAAGGCGACACTGCCGCGCACCAGGTCGTCGACAAATATAACCGACTTTATCATACCACGAAAGAGAAGCTCTCGGAAACGGATATCAAGAGCACCGTCAAGGCGGTCATCGGCATCATAAAAACGACGACCAAGACGAATATTCGAGAGCTCAACAAACGCATCATGGGCATCCTCAACGTCGACGAGGCATTCAAGCGCTCCATACTCGAGCTGCAGTAGGCGATCGAGGGGCTCGAGAGCTGGTTTTAAATTGACATGAGGTTTATCAAAAGATAATGTATGTTATTAACATAAATGGACCCCAATCAATCCTGCAATAGCCTTGCCAGTGTTGTTCTCTCTGATGTCTCAGAAAACCAGGCCCTGGCCGACAAGATCATCTGTACTTTCTTAAAAAACGAGACGGTGCCTGGGTCGAAAGAGGTCCGTACCGTTTTGTTCAAGTCCCCTTCAATCATGGATCTCGTGAAATGTGGTGTCGAATTGGTGAAAAACGAAGACCTCCTGATGGGTAAAGAGCGACTGATTGCGGCGCTGCGGATCTTGGCAATGGAAAACGCAGGCAATGAGCAATCTGATCTGTTGGGCGCCATGATTGAGCATGGTGTTGTCAAGGATATCATCGACATGATGTTGCCATCGGCAGTGCCTGTGATAGCAACAGACTCTGAAGAGGTGCCGGCGTCATGTTGGAAGTGCTGGACGTAATTTTTCATGTTTGTTTTAATCAAAAGACAATGATCCGTTGTCTCACCAAACCATATGCAAAAACGCTCCACACCGATTCTGAAATCGAGGACTTCTCCAAGTACTATCCTTCTGCCCCTTCAAACAATGCCAAGTTCCTGAAAGAGCATGCCAACCCTTCTATTCGGGAATCGTGTTGCGGACTCGTCTCATTCGAGATTAAAGCTGTCAAAGCCGGTGATATCGTTCTCTATTTCGGCACGGCGTCGTCGCGAAAAGTCGTCGATGACAAGACGAAGGCGTATGATCGGCTCCAGAACCAAGGTATGCGCAAAGCGAGGAAGGACGGTGTCGCGAAGGGCTACCTGTATTGCCCTGCGGTGTATATTAATCCCAACGACAAGAAGGCTCACCCTCGCCACATCCATTACGCTATCTGGAACCGCGATGCCAAGGCCTGGGGACCACTCTACACGCTCCAGATTTTGGCAAATGTGGGCCGACGCGAGGTAGAGTCAGGAGATTTCGTGGTCTTCGACGCGCTTCCGGCCGCGCACTACGCGGAGCGCCATATTCCGGGAGCGCTGTCGCTTCCCTACGACGAGCCCGTGACCGCGCGCAAGGTGCAGACGGCTCTCAAGACTCTGATGAAGAAACGGATGAGCGCCGTGTTGATGAAGGCTTCGTCTGCGGGAGACTGGAAGCATACGCCCATCATCGTGTATTGTTGGAACGCTCAGTGCGAAGCGGCCGAGTGTCTGAAGGAAAAGTTGGACAAGATCGGAGTCGTGAACACATGGCATTTCCCAGAGGGCTTGGAATCTTTGTAAGCCGGGCTTTCCTACCTTGGGGCTATGGGTCGAACGCAGTGAGCGGTGGCATGTCGAAGCGGTGGTGAGGGCGCAGCCGAGCATCCCCTAAATTTAAAAACTTTCCCTAATTGGGGGCTATGGGGGGTGAGGCGCAGCCGAGCATCCCCTAAATTTAAAAACTTTCCCTAATTGGGGGCTATGGGGGGTGAGGCGCAGCCGAGCATCCCCCATGATTGGGGTTTAAGGGGCTAACCCCGTCTATAACTGGGGTTTAAGGGGCTAACCCCTTAGTCATCACGTTGGTCTTCCCCGCTTCTTCGACACGATACCCTCGGGCCACGTAATACGGCACCAACTTCGTGTCGCACCACAATTTAACCTCTGTAAATGTCAGGGTCTTGGCGTAGTCTTCGCCCAATTTCAGAAGCCGTGAGCCGTAACCATGGCTACGATGCCCTGGATCGACGATCAGGTGACTGATGAACGGAAAGAACTTTTTGCGATCGACGGCCATGCACCCGGCGAAGGCGCCGTCAGCGTCGGCGGCCACGTAGAGTACGTCGGCATCGGCCCACGTACGACGGATGTACTCGTCGGTTATGTGAGAGCCCCACTCGGCACTGAGTGCATCGCACGCGGCATTCTGCACGGCTGCTGGCTGCTGCGTGTAGGGCATGATTCGATAGTCGTCGGCTTGGACCATGAGCGGGCATACCATCCCAGCATCAGATTGGAATTGGCATGGGCCTCCCGAGGGCTTTGTCACGCCGGGAGAGAGATGGCGATCCCGAATTACCGGTTTGGGTTGTTGGTCTTGTGGCGGTGGCTGCTGCGGTGCTGCAAAGGGTTCGCAGTAGTAGGAGCTCGATTGCACAACGGGTGTCGTCATAGGATGTACTGGTTTGCTCGTCATTGTGGTGGCGAGGACACTGATAAAAAGGATCACGACGATAATGATGAATCCCCACATTTTATTAACTTACTTGTGAGATAAGGTTTGGTAGGAGGGCAGCGCAGTGGCCATGATGTGATGAGTGGGCATTTAAAGGATTGTGGCTTTCGTGTTCTTGGGGACTTTGAGGGAGAGTTTGCCGAGTTTGGTGGAGAGGATGTCGAGTGATCCACCCTGCACTTTGCCAGTAGAGCGGTATGGATGTTCTCTATATTTGGTTCGTTCTCTAATTGCTCTCGAAGGAAATGACGAAGACTGCATATCGAAGGTCGGTGTGATCTCTAGTGAAAATAGAGTGTAAGTCCGTGAAAATTTCATTTCCTTAAATTGTATGCGCAGATCAGCCCATAATGTTAAAATGTTTTCATAGTGTGTTTTATATGATTGTATAAATGCTTTATCTACATTGCAATCATGGTCATCATCAGCATCCTTTTCTTTTTCACATTTCTCATCAAAGTTAACTTTTCCTCCATCATAAGTTACTGGTTCTTGCATGCTGTTGTCAACATCTTCCCACCATTGCTTTGCAAAATTATATAGATCTATTGTACTAAAGCCAAATGCTTTGTTAATTATTTCATATGCTTTGCTCAAGAAAGCATTGTCTTCTAACTCCACACCAATTGTATTTACAACGTATTTCTTTTTTTCGATGTCGTCTTCTGTTGTATATTGGTTCAAAGCTACTGTTATAGTATCTATGTCAGTTACAATCAGTTGATCATCTATATCTCCATTGATTATTTCGGTGATGTTGGGAGGGGCATACCCTATCTGACCCACGGAATCATTTTGTTTCATTTCAGGAATATCCTGAACGGCAATTTTTAGAACTGGCAAATATGTCATAACATCATAATAGTCTAAAAACACCTCCTTGAAATTACCACGAATAGCCTTTCTTTTAATAAGTCTTGACACCATACTACCATAATACCTAATTTCATTTCTAATGTCAAGAATAGTGTTCATAATATCATCAATTTCAGTAGTTACAAATATGTTGAAATATTCATTAACAAAGTCGTTATTGTTCGCGGACGGAGATAGTTTGTATTCCATGGCTGTGTTTGTGGCAATGAGTTGTGGCTTTTGTTCAAAACCATTTAAATAGATCTTTACGAGCAATACTGAATCATTTGCTTTAAATCTTTCTATTATCAAATCAAATACTTTGATTTTATTAATTGTCAATATGATATATAGCAATTAATTTGTGGTTTTGATCGCACTAACGATCGCCAGATAAAAACTATGCATCGCATGTCAGTTTACGCCACATACACCTCGTCCGCGATGCCCTTCTTCACGCACTCGTCCGCGTTCCACGTTACGTCCGTCAACAGCAGCTTATGCAGCGCCTTCGCCTTGAGCGTCGTGTGCGCCAGGTAGAAGCGCGTGATGTGGTCCATCAGCTTCTTCATGTTCCCGACTTGCTCTTCGATCGCGGCCATTTTGCCCCACACTCCCGACGAGAGCTGGTGTATCAGCATGTAGGCGTTGGGTCGGATCAAGCGCTTCTCTGCGGCCAACGAGATCAGTGTCCCCGCCGACGCCACAAAGCCGTCGACGACAGAATAGACAGGCACACCGAGGCTCTTCATCGCGTCGACGACCGTGAAGGCCGCGCTGATCTCGCCGCCGTTCGTGGTAATGTGCAGATAGATCGGCTGGATCTCGATGTCGAGCGCGATGGCACGGAGCTTGAGGGTCTTGGCGACGGCACGCAGCTCCTTGGCCAGCTGGAACATCGACTGTTGCGTCACGTCGTCATTGAAGTGGATGTGGTTGTTCTGCGTGTACATGCTCCCGTGGGGCTTGAAGAGGGCCTCGAGGCCGCCTCCCCCACCACCGCAATCGTCGTCTTCCTCGTCTTCATCCGATCGCGCCTTACGCTTCTGTCCGCGTTTGCATTGTTCTTTGTTGGCCATCCAAGAAGTGTTCATGATTGCAGGTGTTTAGTGATGTATGGATAGTTCATCATATCGATTAATTTTTAAGTAATGATGGGTCCTTGAAGAAAAATTGAAACACACGTCTTGTGCCTGAGAAGTAAACAAGCAAAGAAATAAAAAAGATGATGCCTCCGTCGAAACTACCTCCCACTCCCCTGTCGTCGCCAAGCCCCGTACTTCAAAGAGAGACTGGTCGAAGTCATGTACCGCATCTGCAAATTCAATGATTCGCGTGCGCGCTATTTCCAGGCTGAGAAAGCTCTCGTCGACGACATCGAAGAATGGCTAGAGTCGGAAGAAGAATCTTCTAACCAATAAATGGCGGCGCAGCGCTATCCCGAAAAAAACCACGCTTATCCTCTTCGCAACCGTGCTTCCCCTTTTCTCCGTAATGATGGGTCCTTGAAGAAAAATTGAAACAGGCTGCCTTGTTGTTAAGGTTTTAAAATCAATGCAAAACCAAAACATGACCAAAAGCAACTCGCCGCCTCACCCTCCTCCCATCGTCTTCGTGCTTCCTAAAGAAGCGATGCCCCGGGTCTTGCAAAACATCTTCAAATACAGGGTCTCAGCGGCTCGACAAATCCAGGCAGAGAAAGCCCTCTTCGACAGCATGGAAGAATGGATCGAAGAGATGCAGGCTGTGTAAAACGCACCTGAAGAAGAATCTCCTTCGCAATAAATGGCGAGGACGTCGACGATGACACTCGTCATTGCATATATAATAGTTTCTCCTTTTCTCCGTTGCTGCAATGGTCTGCTTTCAATACCGGGAATCGTTCATGGCAACGCGCTCCCTGTGCCCGACGCGCAATATGTCATACGATCTCCGTGGCGACCCCGTCATCGTGCCGCGCGTCGACATGCCCTTCAACAACTCGGAAATCGGACCTATAGATCCGGATATGTGCCACTAATCGTCATCGTCCATGAAGCCGACGTTTTTCCTCAGCGGATCGTGACAGGCGGCCTTATGTCGATTGAGGCTCTGCGTGGCGATCTTCTTTTTCAAGAGCGTCTCGATGTAGGCACGCTTGGCTTCCTGAGTCGGCTCGACGCCTTGAATCGTGACGTCCTTGCACAGAATGATGTTATAGAGCCGCCGATGGTCTCCAAGTCACTGACGAAATCAAACTGTATGTCTTGGATAATCGCATTTACAGAGTTCCAGTCGCGATTCAACCTAGAACAACTCCAAAACCAAAGGGAAAATCAGTCATCCCTAAAAGCCTAAGGATCAAAGTATGGGATGCGAATATAGGATTGGATCATGGGCGAGCTAAATGTCTATGTTGTGAATCGACTGAAATTACGCAATTTGACTTTGATTGTGGGCATATTGTGGCTGAAGCATGTGGTGGGCCAACGAAACTGGACAATCTATTGCCAATATGTTCGTCTTGCAATCGCTCGATGCACACTATGAATCTATATGAGTTCAAGAAACAGCATTTTCCAGAAACAATGATCGGTGACGAATGATAACTAGATATAACTAGATGACTCTACGATTCATTGTCAGTGTCTGGGGGTTCAATTGTAGGTCCTTTATCAATATTCTTCACAGTATCAAACATATCTTTCATCATGTCCTCTGCATTTCCTTTGAAATATTCGGTGCCGTACTCAGTACACTGTTCGTACTTGTCACAGAATAAAGCGATCAGCGTTTTTTCGGTTGCAGTACAGTCTTTGCATGCCAGAAATAGTAAAATGATACTTCCTTTGGGATACTGCGAAAATCGTTTTAAGTTTTCTTGAGTAGAACGGCCAACTTTGTATACAGGCGTATTACGTATCATGAATTCTCTGACATACAACAAATAGACGTATTCACATTTTGCAACTACTGTTAAGCTAATCGGTCCTGTACCACATTGATTTGCTGATATAGATTTATCAATAACTTGAATAATTTTGTTGGGAGCTTTCTCAGAAACCTTTGGGATATGGTACACACGATTATCTAATACGTACTGCCTTATTTCGTCTGTCAACACAATGTCACACAATACAGCAGGACAGGTTTTCTTATTGTCAAACAAATGACGTTGCATGGTTCCTTTGTGATTATAGGAGTATCCACATCTGGGGCAGCAATAAGGTGGCTTCGGCATCCTTTCTATTATAGAATAAAGTTATTCTTAAATCTATTACGATCATCCGTAATAACTTTTTATAAAGGTCTTTTTTCTTCGTAATGGCTAGCTGACCCAGTGTTCTCCAAAAAATTAAGGGGGGGGTCAAAAGTGGTTTATTACGAAGAGACAATGTATGTATATTAAATTATTACGATAATAAGCATCCAATTAAAAACTTCAAAAAATCAACTGACTGAAAACAACGTATATTGTCATAGAACGACTGAAAAAAACGTAAAAGTGTTTCAAGTGTAAAATAATCTGAAACGTGCTTAATATGACTGAAATTCATATAAAGATAATATTCTCTAATGTTAAAAATGAAACACGATGATTACTCTTGCCCGCGATGCGGGTACCATAGTCCTAGAAAGTCTAATTTACAGTATCATTTCTTCAAGATGAAGAAACCCTGTCCAGCCACTCGTAACGACATCGTCCTCACGGACGCCATTAAAGAGCACATCATGAACAACCGCATCTATATCATCAAAGACGAAGCCAAGATCACCAATCAAATCATTAACAATACCCAGAACATCACCAATTACATTGCAGGCCTAGACACCCTTGAAAAGCTCAAGCAACTGACCCATTATAAAAACACCGACATCACTGTATTCGAGGACAAGATCGAAGAGCTCTATGAAGACGAGGTCGAGCGCCTGAAGAGCGACAACAAGCCTATCGGCAACTACAGCAACGAAGACTTCTTGAACATGATCCACAACGTCACCAAAAGCAAGGCCCAGAACATGGACGACTTCAGCGTGGTGTACAACAAAGACGAGGACCGCATGTACTTCGCCGCAGGAGGCGAGTGGGAAGATTATCAGTGTTACGTCGGCGTCAAGTTCATGATAGAAAATATCATCGATTACTTTCTGCACAACTACGAAATCTATCTGATACGCAAGATCAATGACGCTCGCACCGTACCAGAGAAAAGTGCTCTGACAGAGAGCATAGAGACCTATTATTCGTTCATCGGGTCGTTCGGCATCCTGCCTTTTGTCCACAACAAATCTGACGCCCAGATTATGTATAATGAAGACGACCCGCGCTATACAGACGAAGTCGACCGCAACGACATCGAATCCCACCTCATCGTGGACCGTCACAACAACCAGTATAACAGGCTCAAGGCATTCCTCACCGAGACACAGAAGAAGAACAACGTTAAATCGGTCGTGGACATCATCAAAACCGCAAACAAAACGAACATCCGTGAGCTCAACAAACGGATCATGGGTATCCTTCGGGTCGACGAGGCTTTCAGACAAGCCCTCACACTGGCATGTTAGGCTTCAACACCGCCAATGTAGCTTCAAGTAGCGTTTCAGGATCTGCGTTGCCGTCTACATAAGTCACCGCGGCAATCGTCGCGAGCCACTCTTTGTATTTGATGTCCACGGTCTGCAAATACTCGAAGTCGATAGACGCCTCGCCGTGCCGAGCCCTCCGCTCCACGCGCTCCAAGCACGCATCGATGTCCGCATCTACGTAAAAAAAGTGGATCTCGTAACCTGCCTTCGAGAGCGCAGCTGAACACATGTCCTGCCACTTTTGAAAGACGTTGCGCTCGAGTTGACTCGCATTGCGCATCATCTTGACAAAGACGTTGTAGTCGGAGAAGAAGGATCGCTCCATGATATAGACAGAGGCCTCAGCTGCGTCGGATACCAAAAGATCAAGCAAGATTTTCACTTTGCTCTGGACGATGATGTTTTGAAAGAGCATGGCGTATTTCTCCGGATCCGAATAATACAACTCGATGATATCGGCGCCGCTCTTCTCGTCCCTAAAACTGACCCATTCTTGAACGGGCTCCGGAATAAAAGTGACTCCTGTCGACCCCAGCCTTTCCCGCATATTTGCAATGAGGGTCGACTTCCCAGACCCGATGTTGCCTTCGATAAAAAAGATTCGGCGCCCCATGTTTATTCTCATAACGCTTTTTCTTTAAATCAATCATCGATGTCTAATCATCCATGTCATCGTCAGGGTTCTCTCCCAGATACTCTCCCAAGTCATAGTTGAGATCCTCTTCCAGTGGCGCGGCGGGTACCTCGTTCAGCTGCTTGAAGGAGGCCTTCTCGTCGTCTTCCAAGAGCGAGCGCCAGTTCGTCGCCTTGATATCCATGAGCATGTTGATCGCCTCGCGGTCCTCGTCGGACAGCTTGTCCTGGAAGTCGATCTTCTGTTTCTTGTTGGCCTCGCGGAAGGCGTCGATCTTGGATTTCAATGTGATCTCGTCGAGGAGCTGGTTCCTGACGCGGACCACCCATTGCCCAAATACGTGCGCCCACAGGCTTTTTATGCATGCCCCTACGCCGTCGGATTGATGGAGAACCAGGAACCCGGTCAGCTCACGCAGATAGACCTCGATCGGATCTTCGCTCTCTTCGACACGGGCCACCTCCTCTTCAAACACGCAGCCATGATCAATCGTGGTGCTCCACAGAATCCACAGCATCGCCTTCAGCAAAGAATAGTGCAGCACTGTGATGTTCTTTTGTTCGACCTCCGCCGCATCGCCTTCGAAATAGACTGGGATGCGCAGCTGCCCCATGACTTTGACGACAGACGATTTGCCGCCGATTTGATGCGTCCCGAAAGCCGCCGTGAGCTTGGCAATCTCGGAAACGACGACGTCTGCCCCAGTCTTGTGGTTAAAGAACACGCGAGCTACATCGCGTCGCATATCGGTTTTCATAAACATCTCCGAGCCTTGACGCACCTTGATCAGTTCCGAATCCTTGACATCGAACATGATCAGCATATTTCGCGCCAGGTCGACGTCTTTCTGGTTCATCGTGCCCATGGCTGTCATGCGCTCGAAGAGCTGTCGCACAGCAAATGACATATTGACCAGTGCCTCATCGGCTTCTTTGCCCTTGATTTCGCGATCCATGACCCGCGCATAAATGCGATCCATGCCAAATAGCACAGCGCTGGCGCCAACCTCTTCTTTCTCTTTGCTAGGCACAGTCACATCGACTCCTTTGACCTGGATCATCCTCTGGTTGAAGTAGGTGGTCATCAACTGTGGCGGTATCACGCTGTTTCTCATCAAGTCGCGCCGCTGCTTGTCGCTGTCAGACAGCTTGGGCGGCTCTCCGAAAGTGCGATGATAACTGTAGTCCTCGAGGTTCTCGACACAGCACATGTTGTCCTTGATCGCCTTGTTGTTCCCGACGCGAATGTGCAGCGGCTTCTCGGACGCCGTTTTTTCATAGACCCGATTCAAATACTTGGAGACAGGGTGAGCAATAGACTCGATGGCCATAGGTGGTCGGAAACCGACCCACGCCTTGCTGTGAGCTCGCGCGGCCGCAGCCGCCATCCCGCCTCCCTCGGCCTCCTTCTGCTCGATGGCGAGTTTGTACACTTGGCGCCGCTCCAGGATATTTTCGTAGGCTTTTTTCGTAAGCTTGACGCGATTCGGATCCTCTTTTCCTCCCGGATACAGCTGGATGATCGTCTGCGTCACATACTCCAGCACCGCATCTACGCTGAAATCTTCGGGGATCTGGATGAGAGTAGCGCTCTCTTTCAGCGCCTGCATCATTTTAATGTAGATCGCCATGAAAGCAGCGACGATGATCTGCGTGTTCTTGAGCAGATAGGCTTCGCGATCTGCCACGTTCTTGTAGATCTCGGCGAGGACGTCTTGCTTCTTCATGCCCTTGAGGTCCTTCTTCTTGGCCACGCTATAGGCCTTGATCATGCCATTGATCGCCGCGTCCTCGAATTCTTTGAGGCTGTCCTGGATTTGCGTCAAGTCGACGTTGGGATCGAGCCCCAGCGCTTTCGCAACCGTCGTCAGCATCGTCATCGTCGAATCAGTGGGCCCGCCGGCCTGCACGGGCTCTTCGGCAGCGTTCTTGTTATCAAGTGTTCCGTATGCGAGAGCGTCATTGAAATCCATTTCGTAGACGGGCTCCTCGTCGCCGCCAGCGCCAGCGTCCGAAACACCATGTTCTTCGACGTAGGTCATTTCCTTGGGCTGATAGACAGGAATGTCGCGCACCTCTTGCAAAAGCGCAAGGCGTTCAACATGTTGTCCGACGATGTCTTCTTTGCTCATGGCGGCCTCGTACTGCTGGGCCCGCTCAAGCACGGCCGCTGCATTATCAAAGTCCCCGAGTGCTTCGAGGAACGTCTTGCCATCGACGACGGCAGCGGCGTCGGTCTTGAGCTGGAAGCCTGTATAGTAAAGCGCATGGGCCGCGGTGAGATCGACCTCTTCGTCGACGATCGCCCCTAGCCGAACCCACTCGCATTCGATGCGCTTGTATAAGCCGCGTCGGTAGACGGCATACTGATTCACCCACTCGGCGACGTATTTGCATTGGTCCGCGATAAAGTCGGCACACACGATCTCCGGCTTGCCTTTATCGTTGAGGAATTCGTGATTGTCCTCGTAGTATTTGATCACGTTTAGTTGACTCACACGGATTTTATAGGGATTGGGTGTATTCAGGTACGTCGATTGCGCGCGGCTCAGCATCTCTTGCAACGCGTTGATGTCTGCGCTGACGTCTTTTTCTAAGATCTCCCCCAGCCTTTCTTGATGTAGTTTCAGCAACAGGCTGTGGCCATAATCCCGCTGCGTCTTGGCAAAGGCGAGGAAATCCATCTCGAACTTGGAATCGTGCAGCATCTCAGCCTGAATCCAGTCCCACGAAGGATAAACGCCTTTGAGCGTCTTGTATTGTTTGAGCACGGTCGGAATCGGCATCGCACTGGACCAATGAGGCGTCGTAATTTGCTTGGGCGGCCGATGCGTGCGCGGCGTCATCTTCTCGGCATTGCGCTCGACGAGGGCCCGGAGTTCCTCATATATTTGCAAGGGCATCTGGTCTACGTGGTATCCAAATTGCGCCAAGATTTCTTCGGCGTCAGCGATGCTCGTGGCACCTGCTAGCTGATCGCGGAATACATAGAGCGCCTCAGACGCCGACGGCAAGATCCACTGCAACGTCGACGCTACATCACCGCCGCCGATCCGGATTTCAACGCGATGCGTCGCGAGCATCCCTTTATGAAACACGGCATCCGCATCACCACCACCGCCACCGCCGGCCTTGAACACAAACACCGGGTTTCCAGGCTTCGCCTCATAGAACAACATGGTCCGCACGACGTCGTCGTGTCTGCTCTTGAAAGGCTCGGTTTTGATGCGCAACCGCCCACCCTCTTTGACTTCGACGACTTCGCCTCGGACCTTTTCGAGAAGCTTGCCTGTCTCGTTCATATGGAAGTCGTTAAAATAGGCATCGACTTCGTCGCCGACTTGCATCTCACCGACATCTTTCACATACTCACCCAGATCAAACCGACGCATCTCCTTGCCCATCGTGGATACGAAAGAATCTACACAAAACACATCACCGCTGTAAATGACTGTCCCCGTGTGCTTTTCGTCGGGGAGCAGGAGTTGGCCCATGGCACGCAAATCATTATAGCTTCCATCCTGGTTACGCACCAGAACGTCTAGGCTTTCTTTCGTAACAAAACGTGACCCGACTGGTTGGAAAGGTACGCGCAAGTTATTCAGTTGTCGCTGCTTGGTGACATAATCGCCTTGGGAATTCATGATATTCTTGCGCGGAATGAAGTAATCAGAAAGGAACAAATGAGCATTCTCCATTTTCACATTGACAACAGGAACGAGCAAGGGGTGTTTGAGAAAGCCTCGTTTCGCGCGATCGACCGCGTCGCTTTGCGGTTGGTCATCGTACAAACCAGAGAATGTGGTGATTCCTTTTCTGATAAACTTGTTTTTCTTTTTATCCGACAACAGTTCATGGAGGACGTTTTGCAACTGTTCTTCAGAGTACTGAACGTAATCAGACACGATTTGTTTTTGATATGAGATGTCCATCACATCGCCGATGACCACGTCGTACAAAGGAATGACCTCTTCGATGTACTCGCCATCTCCTGTTGTGTCTTGCTTGGGTTCATCAACAGCTTCTTCATCGGCATCTTCTGCATCTCCGTCTGTAGGGGCAACCGAAGGCTCAGTCATGACTTCTACTTCTTCAGCTTCCAGGTCAGCTTCCAGGTCAGCTTCCAGGTCCTCGGCTTGCAGGTCCTCAGCTTCCAGGTCCATCACAGGTTCCTCGATGCTTTTTCGCAGGGCAACACAATCCTGTGCGAGTTTGTCGAACAACGGCTTGAGCGCGATATCGTCATTGGCAAAGATCCCCTCATGTGATTCAGACGAACGAATCACCGGTTCTACAGATTTGCCATTTTGTAGCATGATGACAGAACGTGCGTAGGCAAGGTCTGGATCCAAACCGCGGCATACGATTTGATATGAACGAGCGGTGTGGTGCAATATAAGGACGTTCACCTTCTCATACGCTTCCAAAAGCGTCCACAGTTCATCCCCGGGCCACTTGTCAGGAGTGGACAATTTTTTCATAAACTCTCTCCACTCGTTGTTTTCGAATAGCTGCTTGAACTCTTGTGCATTGAAGAATGCACTGTCGTCGCGGCCTTCTTCGCCGCTGCGGTCGGCGTCCTCATCCACGGGCATATTGTCTGCTACAAATGGCTCAGCCATACTGGGGCGCATGATCTTCTCCACATCTACGTACAGTTTTTTGCGGTATTTTTCAAGGTATATAGCTTGGAGATCGCTCGACAGTGTCCTGTATTTTGCGTCAATCGCCAGAAGAAAACTGTGCAGACCCACACCCTTTGTTTTAATGCTGGCAAACTTGTCCTGCGGCAATAAATCATGGAGTACCAAAGGTAATGTTTCCAATTTCGACACTCTCATTTGCCGGTGTCTTAATAAGGAAAAACAAATTTTTATGGAAGGTCTTGGCGTGGTCCTATTTCTTAGAGGTCTTCTTAGCACGCGTTGCTTTCGGTTTTAGAGTGGGTGCGTTGGCTTCGGCTTCAGCCTCAGGAACCTTGGATTCAGCCTCAGGAACCTTGGATTCAGCCTCAGGAACCTTGGATTCAGCCTTGGGAACCTTGGCGTCAGCCGCTTCTAGCGCAGCAACCTCAACATCAGCGACATCCGCCTTCATCTTGTAAAAGTCGACCACATCATCGTATTCATCTCCAACGGAGGCAAACGTCATCCATTGCATTCCGAGGCGGTACATATCATCTCGAATCGTCTGAATGCTGTCAAACACCCATTGCTCGACATTCTCTTCACGCACTGTAGGCGCGAATTTGAGCTTGATGAGGATCGTTTTCTCAAGAGGGTGGGGGCAGATGTATCCGACGTACTCTAGCTCCTTGCCACCATCACGCCGCACATACTTGTTATAGAATTGCGCCTGAAGCAGATTCCCGATCGTATGCGTCTGCCCCCGCAACAAGATCTGATACATGTGCGGCACCTCGCCGATAGGAGAGATGTCGACGACATCCTTGTTTTGGATGTTGCGCATAAGGTCTTGAAGCATGTCACATAGAATGTAAATGCCCTTGAATACGAGGTACTTGGGTGTCAAAGCACATTCACTCTCGATCGAGAAAGCAAAGTGGTGCGCCTCGCCAAAGCGATTCTTCTTAAAATACTTGAACCGCTCCAATGTATCGAAACGCGTCCGCAACTCTTTCTTCTCCACCTCGGAGACTTCGCGCGTCGCCTTCAAAGAGGCTACTTTTTCTTTGAATGCAGCATCAGCAGCGTCATCGTCGATGATATTAAAGAACGAGCACAAGCTCACCGGCGACCATGCGGCGTTTTGAGAAGCGCATCCGACTGTCGCGTAGGCCACTAGCTGGAGTTCATCGCCGTGCTCTTTATCGAAGATATTCGGCTTCAGTTTCGCGATCAGGATCGCGTCTCCCGTCAGAGGGTCTCGAGGGAAGATGCTGCGTTTTCTTTCAGCCGAAAGCGGTTTGTCGTCGAAATCGACGACGTCGATATCATCGGTCGTGACATTCAACATGTCCGATGTCGTATTTTTTTTAGAAATCATGAATTTGTAGTGCGTTTTTTGGAAAGTACGTATCTCGTTGGCCGATAAACAGATAGGAATCAAGGACATGCGATGACTGATGATCTCGTTGTGTAAAGGTCCGGTGTTCACAGAAATATGAACATCGTGATCCGTTTCGTTATAAGGATCGAAACGAATCGCAACATTAGGAATGTCGCTGAGAACCACGCGACGTATACAATTAACTATAGAGAGGTCGACATCCTTGATTTCAAAGGTCAGCTTGCCTGCCTTTTCTTGAAGATTAAGGAATGCCATGGAACTGTGTTTTGGAGCTTCCTTTAAAAGTAACACACATCAAATTTTTAAGTATTGTGCGCCTTACCGGTTTCTCGCGTCATAATCGCTATATTTTTTAACGTAGCAAGAATTAAACAACTTAGAGATGTCGAAACAGCCGCCGCAACAACAGCAACGCGCCCTGTTGTTTTTCAGTTTATATTGCGAACACTCTAAGGGACTTTTATCATACATTGCCCGTAAAGGTATGAATAAGATGTTCATGTTTGTGAATGTGGATAAGCATCGTCCCATCCCCCCATTTATAGACCGCGTTCCTTTTATCATATTGCCTGATAAATCGACGTTAAGTGGAGAAAACCTGTTCGGCTATGTCGAGAAGGTTGCACAATCAGTGAACAACGAAAACATCAATGCCTATTTCGACAATGAGATGGGTAGCAGCATGTCCGATAGCTACTCCTATCTCGATGACTCGGCTTCCGGTGTAGTCGAGCGCAGTTTCTCAATGATCACAAACAACTTTGCGATACCCACACCGAAAGAAGACGAGTTCCGGTCAAGTAATTCGACAGAGATGGATAAACTGAAGCTGGAACGCGAACTGGATGTCAAACAGTTATTTAAAGGACAAACCCCTGCTAGGTAGAGCCCCTTTATTAATTTTGTATGCTAACAGTAAAGTAAAATGGCATTGAGTGACAACCAATTATGGATGGCGACATGTTGCGTTGTCATAGCTGGCTGGATCGTATTCTACATTTTCTTATTGTCAAAGAAATTGACCTGTGGTAGCAAAGTTGAAACGTTTGGGGTAACTGATACAGCGACTTCTCAAATTGCGTCTACCAGCACGTCAATGCAATCACAAGGCCAGCAACAACAATCGCAGCTTGGCGATCAATCACAAGCGGCTAAAGATCAAGTTGCTGCGACGAAACAAGTTGCAGGGGCTATTTCAAACCTAAACATGTCCATCACGAGTATGGCGCAGAGCGTTTCTAACATCGGAACTGACATTGATTCGATGAATTCGACGTTATCGTCCATTAGCCAGAAATTAGCGCTGCAACAGGCGCCTTTAGCCCAACAGCCTCCGCCATTAAACACGGATACATTGGCTGCATTGCAAGGCTTGACGAAGCCTGCCATCGCAGCGGTGTCTGCCAACACAACAGTGACATCCGCCTACGCACCCGCCCATGCACCCGCCCATGCACCCGCCCATGCACCCGCATACGCGCCAGTGAATATGAAGTAGATTGCTGAAATCATTTAAAGACAATTCATTTTACTCAGATCATTACATACGAACGAAATGGCGAACAAAAAACTCATTATGTCTTCTTTCAATAAGAAGTTTGACGAGTTTCTCGGCGATTTGGTGAACACATTTCCGGAGGATCAGGATTTCCGGAATTTCAAAAACAGTTTCAATCTTCTAAAAAACATTGATGAGAAGAAAACCATGACCATTTTTTGCAACTATGCCCCAATGTATCGGGATCATGTGCTTGCAAAAAATGAGGCGTTCTTTATTGAAAATGACTATGCTGAGTTGGCAAATAAGGAAAAGAATATCACAGGGGAACTGATCTCGAAATTGAAGAATTATTGGGTTCAACTCGATGAGACAAATCGAGAAGTGGTCTGGAAATACTTGATTATCCTGATCACACTTGTAGACCGGTATGTGGCTGCGCCAAATTAGTATGTGACCGCGCCAAATTAGAAATCAACCCTATTTTTTACTTAAAGACAATTCGCATTTGTCAGCTAAATGCCACCAAAGAAAACCACCAAGTCTGCCACCCCCTCTGTTGAAGTGCCTGAACAAGTTATTAATCCCTCTTCCCTTGAAGAGGAAGATGTTGTTATTGTTGGAGAAGAGGAGAAGAGCCCGTCTGTAGCACAAGACGAAGCGAAATGTGAAGAGCAGGGCAAAGAATATGACGATAACGATTCTGAAGCAGAAGATGATGAAGATGATGAAGGAGATGAAGAAGACGACGAAGAAGACGATGAAGAAGACGATGAAGAAAACGATGAAGAAAATAACGAGGATGCCAATGCGGCAATTCTCCAAACAATGGCCCGGCAAATGGTCGAGAAAAAAATCGTATTTGCGTTCAATCGTCTTTACATCGATTTCCTCAAAGATGTCAAGAGTAAAAACAAAGAGATCAACCATGTCATAAAGAAAAATTACAAATGTCTCGACAAGTTGACTAATGAATACATCCGTCATTGGGACTCACAATTTTCGCACGATGCAGCTGGCCTTAATTGGGAATCACAATCAGGCGAAGTCTTCCTTGGTGTTTCCTTAAAAGATATTCTCAGTGTCTTGAACGAAGATGATAAGAACGTAGTTTCCAAGTACATGTATACACTCGGGCTGATGAATTACGTGTTCCACGAACTCGACAATTCGAATTCGAATGCCATCAATGACCTCTTCACGTCTATTTTAGACGCCTTCAAGACAATCGATGCACACGGTGATATCACGACCATCTTGCAAAGCATTGTTGACGACGACATTAAAACGGTTCTCGAGAAATTAGTTGGTCTAGCTACGAAAATGCCCAAGGTCGAGGCCCCTACAGAAGGGTCTGCCGCTGGTGCCAGCAGCAGCGACGATTTCTTCGAAACTTCGAAGATCGGCAAGCTTGCGAAAGAAATCTCCTCAAACATCGATGTCAGTTCTTTGAATGTGAAAAATCCTGCAGATCTCCTCAATGTTCAGAATCTCTTATCTGGAGATGGAAACAACGGCCTCGCATCTATCATTCAACAGGTCGGGTCCACAATCACCTCTAAGATTCAGTCTGGTGAGCTAAAGCAAGAGGAGCTTATTGCCGATGCGATGTCTCTTGTGTCGAAACTCAATCTTGGCAAGGGAGGGAAAAAGGGGCGTGGTGGTGTCCCTGATTTAGGGAACATGGGTGGCATGATGGGTGATATGATGAAGATGATGATGAAAAACGGCATGGGCATGGGAGGCATTAAGAAGAAGACCGGTGCACGCGAACGTCTGATGAAGAAGATGGAAAAACGCCGTCAAGAATCAGCTGCCGCGAAGAAGGAATAAAAATATGTTTATAATCATCAAATATGGCTGATTCCATATGGTACAGGGATCTGTCAAACTTCATCACCCGTGATAACTTCCTGATGTTTTTCCCTAGTCAAGACATGACGTTCACTGAGAAACTTAATGCGGTCATGCGATTTACGTTGTATTTCACGATTATCATGCTCTTGTTTAAGGGAGATGTCCGAATGGTATTTATCGTAGTATTTGTCGGCACTCTCACGGCTTTGTTGCACGAGTTTGTTCACGACTCTGTTTCAGACAAACACAATGAGGGAACAGAAGAGTTTGTGAAGTCGAACGGGACTTGCATTCGACCGACAGAGCAAAATCCCTTCATGAATGTGCTCATGAACGAGTATTCTGACTCACCGGACAGATCATCTGCATGTGACACAGACAACCCTGATGTTAAAAAGACGATCAGCTCTATGTTCAATGAAAAACTGTTCCGAGGTGTAGATGATATTTTCTATAAGAACAGCTCCGATCGTCAATTCTACACGAATCCAAATACCAAGATCCCCAACGATCAAGATGGCTTTGCACGGTGGTTATATCAGACTGATCCTACATGCAAGGAAGGCAGTGGGACACAATGTTTTGCCAATGTCTTTCGTCAAGAACATTAAGGCAATTATTTTCTTTTAATTTTTATCTTCTCTTATGATAAAATAGCAGATGCGGAAATTTACACAGGAACACCGCATTGGTGCTGACGAATGTGCCCAGACCGCGCGCGAATTACAGAACCGATCCGTCGACGACTATTGGCTTTTCAACTCGTTTGCAACAAACGCACAGAGCTGCGACAAGGCGACTGCTGCTGAGGAACACGTCCGCTCTTTTATGGCTGACAATTATGTGAACTATCGCGACGGCTATGGTGTTGCCAATAGCTGCCACGTCGATGACGACTCCAAACTCCGTCACGGCCAGGTCATGACCCATGATAAATCGCGTATGCAGCTATTCACGCGCACGTTCCAGGCGGTCCCCGACTTTGCACATGGTGGGCTTATCCCTAACGTAGAGTCGCGTTTGACTCAAGGAGACCAAGTGTCGGACCATCGTAGCTGCGGAGTGCTTGCGGAAGTCAACTACAACCGCAATATCCCTCTCATCGGATGCCTCGCTGAAAACGTGCAAAACCCAAACCACCTCATTCCGGCATGGACTTGGGGCGGTGATCCTACGCGCGACAGTGTGCGCCAGAGTCAGTTCTTGGAGAAGAATGGCTATGTGTTTGACGGCGCGATCTGGACAAAGAAAATGTGTTAAGATTTGGAGTGCGAGCACCACCGCGTAATTTTTCTTCTCTCTTTTATTAAAAGGAAATGAGTTCAAATCGTTTGACCTATGACAAATGCGCTTATAGGGCTGCGCTGCAACAAAGCGTGGGGCCCGTCGATTACATGCTCGATCCCATCAAATACGAACACTGTAAGAAGTGTCGCATGGAGTTGGGCATCGTCGGTGGCACGGCTGTCTCTCACATTAACGGAAATATGGTAGATCTCGAGAGCGATCTGCGAGGCCAGACCCGTACCGGCACTCGCTGCGCCCAGTATAAGTATATTCCTTCTGCCGGCACCATGTTGCAATCTAAGAATCCTATCAGCTGCCAGCCAGGGCCAGAGATCGATACGAGCCTGAAACATCTCGAATCGTGTCAGATGGTCGACTACCAAGAGGTGCCGCGAGAACCGCGCGGGCAGCCTTTTTCGTGCCATAAGCATTAATGTACGGTCGCCAGCCGCAAATAATCTCTCTCTCTAATATAAAAAATGAGCTTCAGCCGTTTGAATTATGACACGGGCGCATACCAACATTATGTGAAAGAGTCTGTTGGATCTGGGCAGTACATGCTAAACACACCTCGGGCAGACTGCGGAGCATGCTTCGTTCCATCCCCGCATGTTCGCGCTACCAATTTTGGAGGAAGCGTATGCGAGAAAGAGATCATTGACGTGGACTCTGAGCTGATTGGCATTACCCGCAAAAACACACGGTGCCCGACGAAACAGTATCTGCCCAGCGAGAAGGACTATTGCATTGCCAAGGCTCCTCGTGAATGCAATGATATTGACTCTGAGGATACGCGCCTGAGCAACCCTCCCTGCACTCTTCGTAGCACTGGGTGGAATCGTTGGGAATGGCTGTGTCAGAATCCACAGGACAAGGCGATTGTACCTTTTGAGTTTAACATCAACAACAGCCTCGTCGTTAAGGACAATCACCGCCCTTGCATCCCCCGCCCTATCGATCCTTCGAATTCCCTGCCCACGCCGTCAGCTCTCGCACCAGATTGCCCTTCAGGAAACTGGCCCGTCCCCGCTGCCCAATACCCTCCAAACACGAACTTGCCCAGCATCCACTGGCGTAGCTGTGATGAAATCAAAAAATATTAAAAATATTGTGTTGTTATTATATAAACAAAAATCATGTCTGAAGAAAAGCGCACATTCGCTGTGGAAGGGTCGTCGATTGGGTTCCGCGGCGGCCACTACACGGGCTCCACCCCTGCACAGGCTGCCAAGAAGGCTGGCAAAGCTCTCTTTCAGCGTGTAGCCAAGAACGTGCACTTCCGTCGTCACAAGAACGCGAAGAGCATTAAGATTATGCTTCGCGAGACCACGCGCACGAGCACGCACGAGGAGTTTTATTATGAGGTCCATCGCACGGAGAAGAAAAATCCGATTACGCGCACGATTGCTGGAGTAGAAGTAGTGTACAAATATGACTACCACACGAATGCTTGCGTGAAATTCAACCACGAACACAAGGAATCTGATTCGTAAAATACGAACCTCAAGGAATCTGATTCGTAAAATACGAACGAATCTTAAGCAGCGCCATTCACCATGAACATATTTGTTGGGTATGTCGATCGCGCGATTGTCCTCGATAATTTGCACAACGTCGAGTTGCAATCGTTCTGCATAATGAAGCACTGTATGTCGCTGATAGGAAGCCATGTCGCTTCTAATATCTCGTTTTTATCTACCGGATTTGTCCACAACGAATCTTGAAATATTTGTACGACATAGAAGAACTTATCGTTCAACACCAAGCTACCGAGTGTTTTGTTTTTAATAGCGCTTAACCACACACCCGTCTCTTCATATAACTCTCTTTTTGCACATTCAAAGTAGCGCGACTCTATGATTTCTTCCTGACTCATATGACCCTTGGGAAGTCCCCATTTCATCGACTGTTTCTGAAGCACTATAAGCACCTTGCTCATCGTCTTATTAACCAAGACCACGCCACATTGCTCAAATTTCCGCATCGTCGACAAAGAGTAATCGAGCTTCGTTTGTCTTCAAATTTTTGTTTCTTAAAGTAAATACTCATCATGCTTCCGCTTTATGTACTTCTAGTGTTAGCAGGTGTAGGGTATTATGTGACGAAGGAGGCGCCCAAACCCAGGAAACGGCGTTGGACCGTCGCCCAGTCTGATATTCCGTCGATGGACAATGCATATGAAAGCAAGCATTACAACAAGGCCGACGCAGCTTTTTACAAACGCGGTGCAGATATGTTTGAAAGGTCTCAAGACCCTCAAGATACAGGTGTCATCTCTAAGAATTTTTCATTGAACAACGAAGGACGCTCTCAATACGTTCAGAGCCGACTTGCGGGTGTGGACATTCCTCAGACTGACTTTACACACAATAACATGGTGCCTTATTTCGGAGGCAGCATCCGCCAAAACATTCGTGACGATGCGACCCATAGCGTGTTGGAAAACCATACAGGCGTGTTTTCTCTCCAACATGCCAAGAGGGAGGTCGAGTCGTTCGGTGACCTGTCTGAGAACATGGGGAATCCTTATGGATCCACTGGAGCCTACCAGCTCCAACAGGAGCGCATGGTCAATGGCAAGTTGCGTGCTAATGAACTCCCATTTGAGCAAGTGCGTGTTGGTCCTGGGTTGGCTCGTGGGTTTGAGTCTCAGCCGACTGGTGGCTTCCAACAATTCGATCAACGTGAATACGAAGTGAGAAAGACGGTCGACGACTTGCGTGTGGCAACACGGCCCAAACTCACCTATGAATCACGAAATGTCGACGGTATGAAGACGTCTTTGCCAGGGAAGATTGGCGACATGTGCAAGAATCGTGTGGAAACATTTTATCAGAACGATCCGGATCGCTACTTGGTGACGACGGGTGCCGAAATCAAAGAGGCTCAGCGCCCAGAGGAGATCTTGAAGTATCAGCAGCGCATCGACACGACTAAGGAGTATGAAGGTGGTGCTTACAATCCTCGCGGACCTAAACAGAAAGCAGAAATGACTACAATCTTCCGTCAAGAGCTGGGCGAAACCGGTGTTCTTAACGCAACACTCGAAGACAAGGGCAAAGGAAGCAACTACGATTATGGAAAGAACAGCATTCTGGTGTACACGAATGAGCGTGATACGACCGCTTGTCGTACATACGAAGGAAATGTTGCGTCGTCGATCAGCGCTGTCATTGCGCCCTTTTCTGATCTGGCGCGCACTTCTATTAAGGAGTATAGCATCCAAAATCCGCGACCTTATGGACAGTTCAGTCGCCAGATGCCTGAGAAGGCGACGATCTATGACCCGAATGATGTCGCCCGCACGACGATCAAAGAAACGCTTATCCATGACCCTCAGACAGCCAATCTTGCTGGACCCCAACGCGTCACTGTGTATGATCCCGACGATGTGACCCGTGTCACTACACGTAACACTCTCGCCGAAGTGGATAAGCACATCAACTTGTCGGGTCACAGGAAGGCGACTCTCTATGATCCAGATGACCCCATGCGCACGACGACGCGACAGACGACCATCGACTCGGAGCGCGACGGAAACATCGACAGCAAGGCCAAAGGTGGTGGGTATGGCACCGCGACTTATGATCCTAAGATTACTCAGCGCCAGTTCACGTCGGATACCGAGTACTCTGGTAATGTGTATAAGCGCGATGCGGATGGTTATAAGGTGGCGACACACGACCCCAAGGTTACGCAGCGCCAGTTCACGTCGGACAACGATTACTATGGTGGCCTCGGCGGAGATAAAGCACAGATGTCTTATGATGACATCTACAACGCGACGCCGAACCTGACCAAAGAGATGACCATTGTCAACCGCGAACCTACTAAGACGGGGGTCAAGGTTGCAGCTGGACAGGATATGAAGGGAGCCGTCGACTCGCGCAAGACGCAGTGCGATACGCTTTCAGAACGAGGGAACGGTGGCGGCTATGATCATATCAGCAGCGTGCCTCCTACAAAGACTATGATTGACATTACCAAAGAGCGTCAGATTTACAAACAGGATGATCGTCTTGATATGAATATCTTGACGGCGTTTGTGCAAAATCCCTATACGCATTCATTGCACAGCGTCGCATAAGTAACACCTCTAAACTGGGGGCTATGGGGGCTATAGGGGAATACTCATTCAAGAGCTTGCCCATAATTTGGGGGTTATGGGGTGGCCATGCTAGGCTCACTATGTGAGCCTAGGGTCGCATCCCCCATCCATTGCGTGAAAACAACGTTAAAAAAAGCCTTCCTCATTATTAAACACAAATAGTCGAATGAAATCTTCGTCTATGAGTCTACAAGTGCTGCTAGAATCGAAAGAGGAGTACACGCGTCAGTTTGTGAATTTGACAAAGCCCCTATTTATGCAGGGGGTCAAGTCTATCTACCAAAACGTCAAAGAAGCGAACAAGGTAAAGAAGATGATCCTTCGCGAGTTTCAAGGGGCATTGCGCACGGTCCCGCAATGGTCGAGTCACATGTTGGAAAAAGAAGAAGAGCGATTCATCAGCGTGTCAGGGTGCGCATGGCTTGAGGAACTACTTAAGGCGATCTATGTCGTCAACGTCCAGATCATGTCACACATCGCCAATAACCGTCATCGTCGCGAAAAACTGAAGGTGGAAGTCCCTACTCTGCGATCGTTTGTCCACAAATGCTACATTGCCGTCGCTCGCTTACTGTGGAAGCAGCCATTTTTGTTGTATCACGCAGTTACGAATGTTGAATATCAACAGAACATGGTTAAACTTGAGGAGGGTATTGCTACTACGATTCGCGAGACCATCCGTCAGTCATTGCCGTATAAGGAATTGCTGGGCAACTTCCTGGGAGGAAAACTGAACGCTTTGGCTGAATCAGATTCGGAGGAGTCTGAATCTGAGGTGGAATCTGAGGCTGAAGCCGAATCCGAGTCGGAGGAAGATGATTCTGAAGAGGAAGATGAGGATGTTGTGGAGTCGAACAATGGAACTGCTAAAGATGAAGCATCCGAATCTGAAGCATCCGAATCTGAAGAGGAAGTGTCCGATGAGGAGGACGAGGAGGATGATGAAATCATCGAAACACCCGTTGAAGCTCATGTAGCCGAAACTCCAGTGGTTGTTGAAGCTCCAGTGGTTGTTGAAGCTTCTGCGGTAGTTGAAGCTCCAGTAGAAGACACTCTCGTGGTTGAAGCTCCTGCCGTCGATCCCGTTTCTGACTTTACATTTTCCAATCAAATGTCGACGTCTTCTCTCGAGTATCTTGGCCCGAACGAACAACTCGTCCGAGCACCTGTCGGAACTCCCGAAGAGGGACAGAATCGGAAAGACTCGTTAAGTGAAGCCATCGAGAACGTATTGAATGATGGCCATGTCGATGCACATTCGGTTAAACAACTTATGAAAGAACTTGATATTATTGCCGCTGAAAATGAAGCAACTGCAACAGTTCCCGTTACAGAAGAGGAGCCATCTCTACCGAGTTTGACATTTGCGCCTTCTAGCGAACAAGAACTGCTTAATGACGGAGTTCAGATCGTACTTGCGGACATTAAACCCACCGAGGAAGTCGTTGAAATGGTCAGCAACAGCACTCCCACTGAATTACTCGACGAGATGCCCGTTGTGCCTTTGGTCCAGCATACAGAGCCTGTCGTAGAGCGTGCTGCAGTCGAGACAAAGCAGATTTTCATCGGATCCGGTGACGAACGCGACTCCAATTTGTGGGTCCCAAAACAAGACCCTACCATCAAAGAAGTCACGATCCACACTCGCGACAGTCCGAAAAAGAAGATGCACCAAATGTTAGGGGTCCACATCTCACCAGAAGATATCAAGAAAAACCCTCAACTGATTAAGAAACTCCTGATGAAGAAGTTTGTCGACGCGTAAGCATCGACGCCTAAGCTATCATTTTTTAACTATTGCACCAATTGCACAGTCTCCCCTGCTTATATTTGCGCCTGTATTCCAATATCTCTGCCTCGAAAGTGTGATCTATTTGACGATATTCCCATCGCAGTTTGAGGATCTGATCGATCAGCTCGCGCTGCTGTTCTTTCAACTCGTCGTATTTGATGAGATCAGCCTCAGTATCTTCGCCAAGATCTTTTAGCTTTTTGATGGGTGTCATATCATTAAATACATCTTTCAGCTTTGTGACCATGCGCACCTCTTGCATATGATACACTTTTATATCCGAAAAGACATTCGTTCCATACAGCCTGGAAAACCCATACCGAATGCGCTCCGGCAATGCAAAAGGATTATTCTCCTTGATTTCACACACCTCTTTCTCCACTTTCTGAATAATCTCTTCGACCTTTTTCGCATCATAGGTATCTAAGAAAAGAGCCATTCCAGAGCTGAATTCCACATGCGATTGGAGTTTGTCGAATTTGTAGGCCGATGCCCGGTGCGCCTCCGCCTTGGCGTCCAGCTTCATATATGTGATAACGGCAAGTATGAAAGCAGTGAGCGCACTCAAACTACTCGTGATAGTGGTTCCATACCCCGTGTCTTTTAGAATAGGACCCATAATCCCTACAGCAGAAGTGATGAATATTGACGGCAACATGAGCCAGTTCAAGCTGATTTCGCAATAGGTCTTCGCCTCGGTGTAGAGGATTTTTTGGCCTTTGAGGTATACCGCGATAACATCGAAAATACTCGAGTTGTGAGTCTTGTTTGTGTTTGTCGAAGTGTAGCTGTATTTGAGGGCGTCTTCCACGTCTTTGTAGTTATACGTCTCAACAGCAACCATCTCAGTTTCGTCTTCAACTTGAGTCTCTGCAGGAGGAGTTACATTGGCTGCGACGTTCGCAACTACATTAGAAATAGGTTGTTGTAGTTGACTGGGAGTAGCCGCTCCAGAAGAAATCGATGCCCCAGCTGCAGTAATTTCAACACCATCATGGGGCTGGTCTATGATAAGTTGTGGTTCAGAATCATGGTTTACAGACATTTCCTTATATAAGAATAAGAAATGAATCTATTTGGATCTTTTGGCTGTACATCAATGCCGAAAACGAAAGACTGTGAGGATGCTGCAGTCGTCCCGGTGCACGATGCACCACCTAAGGAGCACAAGGAGCCGCATAAGTCAAAAAAAACTAAGAACAAGAAGGCAACTGGTCTGATGAAATTGTTTGGGTTATAAACGCATGAAAACGGACCTGCTCGTTTATATTCCTTAAAAAAGGATCTCTCCTTCATACAAAAATGTCGACCATTCTGATATCTGTGGCCATTGGCGTCATTCTCGCATATATCCACTTCACATACATGAAGAATAGCAACGCAGCTAAAAATGCGCCTCCTCCCACGATTGAGGCTTCTCTCTACGTATTTGCCGCTGCTTTCGGCTTATCATATCTCGTAATGTATGCTATGGGCGATAACTCGAGTGCTGCCATGAACGAGATCGAGGTGGGTGAGCCCGACTTCTAAAATACACGTTACACTCCTTCAAATATACCGCGTATTATGGAGTCTCTTTTTTATATGATTTCATTGTAACTTAGTCAGTAGTAGCAACCATGAAGTTAGAACTCAAAAAGTTCGATATTACAAAGATCCAAGATGATAAGGTCATTGTCATGATCGGAAAACGTGGTACCGGCAAATCCTTTTTGATCAGGGACTTGCTCTATCATCATCAAGACATCCCCGTCGGCACAGTGATCTCCCCGACAGAGCTGGCAAACAAATATTTCTCCCATTTTGTACCCAATGTGTTCATTCACGAGGAGTATAAGCCCAATATAGTCGATAACTTTGTCAAGCGCCAGAAGATGGCCGTCGATAAGGTGAATCAAGAGAAGGCCCTCTATGGGCAATGCAGGCTAGACCCGCGTGGATTCTTGATCTTGGATGACTGTCTCTATGACAGTTCTTGGACTAAAGACACCAATATCCGTTTTATCTTTCAAAATGGCAGGCATGTTAAGTGTATGTTTATCTTTTCCATGCAATACCCCCTTGGAGTACCCCCGAATCTCAGAACCAATATCGATTACGTGTTTATATTACGAGAAAACATCGTACAAAATCGCAAACGGATTTACGACTGTTATGCAGGGATGTTTCCCAGCTATGATGTTTTCAGCCAATGTATGGACCAAACGACAGAAAACTTCGAGTGTATGGTAATCGACAACACAGCCAAGAGCAATCGCTTGGAAGACACTGTGTTCTGGTACAAGGCTGAAACTCGTCCTAACTTCCGTTTAGGGGCGCCACAGTTCTGGGTTAATAACAATGCTGTATCAACATCCCGTGATGACGAAGACAATTATGATCCGAGCAATATGCGTAAACATAAGCATCACATCAATGTGAAGAAGATATTGTAAGGGCGTAGGTAAATATTGCTCCCTTTTGTTTCAAAACACAACTGTCTTCAAAAAACGACAAAGAATGCACCATACAAAGGGTTCGTTTACAAATTTGAGACCGATGCAGACAATTCTGCCGATGAGCAATAACCCTAACAATGTCTTTACTAAGATGGCTAGTGGTCTCTACTAAGATGACAAGATATCTCTACCAAGATGCAAGAGGTCTCTACTAAGATGGCTAGTGGTCTCTACTAAGATGGCAAGATGTCTCTACCAAGATGCAAGAGGTCTCTACTAAGATGGCTAGTGGTCTCTACTAAGATGG
>Ga0136642_1000187_pt1 | contig 36658 bp, 34 predicted proteins | sample LowCatLa1302831Y_FD_115313 | JGI IMG/M metagenome (GOLD analysis project Ga0136642, IMG submission 115313) | Freshwater microbial communities from Lower Cathedral Lake, Yosemite National Park, California, USA - 13028-31Y | ecosystem: Environmental > Aquatic > Freshwater > Lake ... | reverse complement strand
TTAAAGGCCAACGGCGTGAACGTCATCGGCACTTCGCCCGAGAGCATCGAGCTCGCCGAGGACCGGAAAAAGTTCTCCGCCATTCTCGACACCACCGGTCTAAAGTCACCCGCCAATCGCACCGCGATGAACGAGGCCGACGCGCTTAAAGCCGCCAAAGAGGTCGGCTTTCCGGTTCTCCTGCGTCCGTCCTTCGTACTCGGCGGCCGGGGTATGTTTGTCGTCTACAGCGAGGATGAATTCAAAGCGGTTGTCCGCCAGGCGTTCGACGTGATGCCAGATAAACCGGTGCTCATCGACAAATTCCTCGAAGACGCGATCGAGCTCGACGTGGACTGCATCAGCGACGGCGAGACGAGCGTCGTCGGCGGTATGCTCGAGCACATCGAGTTCGCCGGCGTGCACTCCGGCGACGCCGCCATGGTGATGCCCCCTCACACCTTGAGCCCCGCGATGCTCAACACCGTGCGCACCGCCACCTACGCGCTCGCAAAAGCGCTCAAGGTCGTCGGTCTCATGAACGTCCAGTTCGCGATCAAGGACAACGAGCTCTACGTCCTCGAAGTGAACCCCCGCGCCTCGCGCACCGTGCCGTTTGTCGCCAAAGCCATCGGCGTACCGCTCGCGAAACTCGCCGCCAAAGTCATGACCGGCGCCAAGCTAAAAGACCTCGGCTTTACCCGCGAACAGACCCCCAAGCACTGGTGCGTCAAAGAAGCCGTATTCCCCTTCGTCCGCTTCCCTGGCGCCACCATCGCCCTCGGGCCTGAGATGCGCTCCACCGGTGAAGTCATGGGCATCGACGCCGACCTCGGCGTCGCCTTCGCCAAGGCCCAAGCCGCCGCCAAACCCGGTCTGCCGACCAAGGGCAACGTGTTCCTCAGCGTCAAAGACGCCGACAAACCCCGCGCCACCGCGCTCGCGCGCGCCCTCGTCGAACTCGGTTTCACGATCCACTCGACCAGCGGCACCGCCAAAACGCTCGCCGACAATGGCGTGCCGGTGAAACGCATTTCCAAGATCGCCGAAGGTCGCCCCAACGCCGTCGACATGTTGAAAAACGGCCAGATCCAACTAGTGATCAACACGCCCGCTGGCATGATTCCGCGCCAAGACGAAAATAAAATCCGCGCCGCCGCCTACGCGCATGGGGTGTGCTTGATGACAACGATCACCGGCGCCTTCGCCGCCGTGGAAGGTATCCGCGCCCTCCGCGATAAGCCCGTCGGCGTGAAGCCGATCCAGCACTACCGCGGCAACGTGAATCTCGTCTAAAGGCCTGTGAGCACACCCGCGACTCTGGTCGCCTTACTCCACGGTCCTGATCAACCCGGCTTGGTGGCGCGAGTCTCCGGCTGGATCTTTGAGCACGGCGGCAATATTCTGCACGCAGATCAACACCGCGACATGGAGTCGGGCGTGTTTTTCCAACGCGTCGAGTGGGTTCCCGCTCAAGGCGCGGCCTCGGCCGACTCCGCCGCGTTCCATGCCTTCGCCGCGTCGCTCGGCATGAACGCCCGCGTCGCCTCCTTTACGCGTCGCCCGCAGGTGGCGATCTTCGTCTCCAAATTCGACCACTGCTTTCATGATCTGGTCTTGCGGTGGCGCGCCGGTGAATTCGCCTGCGACTTGGTCGCGGTTATCTCCAACCACGCCGATCTCGCTACAGCCGCCGCAACCTACGGCCTGCCGTTTCATGTGATTCCCGTGACTGCGGCCGACAAATCCGCCGCCGAGGCCCGCCAACTCGCGTTGCTTCGCGAGCTGCGCGTCGATCTCGTCATCATGGCGCGCTACATGCAGGTGCTCTCGGCGGATTTTCTCTCGGGCTGCGGTTGCCCGGTGATTAACATCCATCATTCGTTTCTGCCGGCTTTCGCGGGCGGCAAGCCGTATCACCAAGCCGCGGCACGCGGCGTGAAATTAATCGGCGCGACCGCGCACTACGCGACCGCAATCCTCGACGACGGCCCGATCATCCAGCAAGACGTCGCCCGCGTAACCCATCGCCACGACGTGGAGGACTTGATTCGCAAGGGCCGCGATCTCGAAAAGTCCGTGCTCGCCCAAGCTGTCCGTTGGCACCTAGAAAACCGGGTCTTAGTCTACGGTCACAAAACCGTCGTCTTCGACTGAGATTTTTTTAATTCCGTCATGCTCGCGATCCGCATTCACGCCACCGGCGGACCAGAAACGCTCCGAGTCGATGACATTGCGGTGCCCGCGCCCGCTGCCGGCGAGGTGCGCATCCTAGTCGAGGCCGCCGGCCTCAACTTCATCGACACGTACCAACGCAGCGGACTTTACGCAGTGCCGTTGCCCTTCACACTAGGCGCGGAGATCGCCGGCATCGTGTCGGCCGTCGGCGCGGGCGTGACGGAATTTTCCTTGGGCGATCGCGTCGCCACCGCCAAAGCCAGCGGCGGCTACGCGGCCGAAGCGCTCGCGCCCGCCGCCCACGTCGTGAAAATCCCCGCGGGCGTGGCGACGTCCACCGCCGCCGCGCTCATGTTGCAAGGTCTGACGGCACACTACCTCGTTACCGATACCTTTGCGCTGAAACCCGGCGATACTGCGCTGATCCACGCGGCCGCGGGCGGCGTCGGCTTGCTGCTCGTGCAACTGGCCAAACGCCGTGGGGCCCGTGTGCTTGCCACCGTCGGGACCGAAGAAAAAGCGGCGCTCGCCCGCGCCGCCGGAGCCGATGAAGTCGTCGTTTACACGCGCGATAATTTTGCGACGGCCGCGCGTAATTTCACGAATGGTCGCGGGGTAGACGTCGTCTACGACGCGGTCGGCAAAGACACGTTTACCGGCAGTATCGACAGCCTGCGGCCACGCGGGATGATGGTCTCCTTCGGCAACGCCAGCGGAGCGGTGCCGCCCTTCGCGCCGTTACTCTTGGCGCAAAAAGGTTCATTGTTTTTCACACGGCCCACGCTCGTACATTACACGCAGACGACCGCGGAATTGCGTGCACGCACCGACGAGCTCTTTCTTGCCGTACAGGACGGTACCTTACAGGTACGAATCGGCGCGACTTTTAAGCTCACTGCGGCCGCCGAGGCACATCGCGCGCTCGAAAGCCGCAACACGACCGGCAAGGTCCTGCTCATGCCCTAAACTGCAAAAATACCCGAGCTCCGAAGGTTGAGCCGAGTGATTTCCTGCATTTACACTGTCGAGGGCATTTGCTCTTGTTACTAGTTTACACGATACCAACACACGCGCCATGACCACCCCTGCCAGCCCAGCCCAGCCCACTCCTTCCGGTGATGACCGCAACCTTGTCGCCGTAGATGCGACCTACATCGCGCCCTCCTTCGAAGAAAAACTGCACGCCTTCTGGAAGAAAAACGGCACCGCCGTCATCGTACTGTGTGTACTGGTGCTCGTTGGCATCGTCGCCAAAGGCGGCTGGGATTACCTCGCCGCGCAAAAAGAAGCCGAAGTCCAAAAAGACTACGCCGCCGCCACCACTCCGGAAAAACTCAAGTCCTTCGCCTCCAGCCACGCCGATCACATCTTAGGCACCCTTGCCCAACTGCGTCTGAGCGACGACGCCTACACCGCCGGCAAAGCCGCCGAAGCCGTCACCGGCTACGAAATGGTTTCCGCTAAACTGAAGACCGGCCCGCTCTTCGCCCGCGCCCAACTCGGACTCGCGATGGCCAAAATCGCCGCCGGCAAAACGGCCGAAGGCGAAACCGCTTTGAAATCCCTTGCCGGCGACGCCGCCCAACTCAAAGGCATCCGCGCCGAAGCCTCCTACCACCTCGCCAGCCTCGCCGCTGAGGCCGGTCGCGCCGACGACGTGAAGAAATATTCCGAACAGGTCGCTCAGATCGATCCCTCCAGCCCTTGGACGCAACGCGCCATGACCCTCCGCGCCAGCCTGCCCGCCACTCCAGCGGCCGCCTCGCCACAAGCCGAAGCTCCCGCTGCCGGTGGTGTGCAAATCAAGTTGCCCGGCAAATAAGCCGTTTCCCTTCCTAAGCGCCGGGCTTAAATGGCGGATGCCGTTAGCCCGGCGTTTTGCTGTTTAGATCAAGGGGGCTTTCCGGAGGCCCTGGGTTTCGGCCAGAACGTCGGCAGACCAATGGGGGACAATCAGGCGAGGGCGTTCGGACAATCTTAGCAGCAGGTCGCACACGCCGAAGTTGGCGAGCACGCATGCGTCCATAGATATTCGGTAATCCGCCTTCACGGTTCGCCAGCGTAATCGGAATTGTAAAGCCCGGCGGCCTCCACCTCAGAGGCGAGTTTGTCGAGAGTCTCGCGACGGGGCTTGTCGCGCTTCCGCTCGAAGAGGAGGAGATCCTTAAAGGTCACGCGGCGGTGGGTGCCACGGCGGGTGACTCTATTAGCCACGTCCGAGCTTCAGCCGTTGCGCCATCCTCCGGACCGGTAGCCAAGACAGCCCCGGGTGTCACTGGGCCTTCCCGAGACCTTGGAACAGTCGCGAGTCAATACGCAGCGACTTTCCCGCGGACCAAATCGCTGCCTTTCGGTAGCGCGCATGCGCCGGGTCCAGGATGCAGTTGAATTCTCCGGCCACCAGCGCACTTGGGACTCTCAACGCCACCGAATGCCCGCGGCCCAACCAGGCGTCGCCTTGGCGTCGGCAAGGGACCACGTTCAGCGCCGACCGCCAGTTTCGCGGCAGATCGGTTGGGGCAATCTCTTCTATCCACTTGTCGTCGATTTCGACGATGAAAAACACGCGTTTCTCGCCGGTGTCTTCCTCTGTGCTGACATGGGCCAGCACCTCGAGCATCGCCAGCGAGAGAGAGCCGGCGCAGTAGACCGCCGGAAGCCCAGGGCTGTTCCAGCGTCCACCATAGATTCGCGCTCCGTTTCCAGAGCGAATCTCCTTGGCGAAGGGGGACTTTTCGATGCGCCAAAGCCGCATGATGCCTAGGCCAGAATGCCGTGATGGATCCGCATCATCAGGTCCTCAACCACCCGCGCGCCGAGTTCGGATTTCGCGTAGTCCAGTGGCACATTGCCTTCCAAACCAACTTGGGCGCGGTTCAACCACGATTGCGCGCCTACCTCACTGCGGAAGACCTCGCAGGCGACCTGCCACAACCGCGCAAACCGCATGATGTGCTCGGATTCCGCCTCGGTGAACCGTCCCTCGTTCTGCCGGCGAAAAAAGGTTGAGCGCGGCACACCGACCAAGACGGCCAAACGGTCGAGCGGAACTCCGAGCTTCTTGGCCACAAACTCGGCGTCGGCCCACTCCAGCCCCCGAGCGATTCGCTCGATTGCTGCCGACGTTGAGGTAGCTGCCTTGATAATGGAGGGTGCTTTTATCATCTCAAAAAGTATTCTTTAAAGTCCAAATCTAGACTTAAGCTCCGGTTTGTCAAATCGGTGCGACGATCACGCACTTCTCGCTTGCGCGCGGCCATCACCTTGTGACGCGGCTTCGGCCAAAATAGGTAACAGAAAAATGTCGATTTGACCTCCAAATGACCGAGGTGGAAACCCTAAGGTGTCCAGCCCGTCAAAGGGCAAGCGCCTCGTTTCAATTTTCGGATGGTCAGGGTGAATTGTCCGAAATTGCTGGTTAGCATCCAATAGATGCCTGAGATTTCTACCGATTGTGACGCGAGCGTCTTGCTTAAAGCTTATGAACTGACCTACTTTAGTGTGCGTGGAATGCCGCGTTTCGGGCGGAATACGAGGGAAATCATGCCGCGCCGGAAGGTCCGCTAGGCTCGAACCCGTTGCATTTGGGCAGAGACGCTATGCGCTTTACTGTTCCGAAAACTTGATCCCGAGACGGGCCGCGGTTGCCTTACCCTGCTCAACGCTACGCGGGCATTCCGATTTTAACGTCTTGCCGGTTGCGGTCTGAAAGAAGAGCTCCTGTTTTGCACAGCACCAGCGCCGCAACGGGCACTGTTGCCGCTGCGCCCGAAAGTTGCGAATTGGGGGAGTTGGTATTCATGTGGGCAAGAAATAGGGGCGTGAAAACTGGGCCAGAGGCTGGTGCTAAGGCAACACGGCGGCGCCGGGAATGCCTGTGTCGAGAGTCGCGAGTTGAGCTTTGTTAGCTCGCGCCAGCTCGAACAGATGTCCGTCGGTGAGCTTAGGAGGCGTTTTAGCGAAGCCTGGCAACCGGTCGACGCCGTGCGCGTCGCTCATCATCTCGAACGGAATCGAACTCGATGACTTTAGGGCGGCCAGGGCCTTGCGTGCGGCCGGCACGTCAGCTTGCAGGCCTGCTTGCACCGCGACGCGCACGAACCCCAATTCGGTGATCGCGCAGGTGCAAAAAGTGGTCGTCGAGCCCGGCAGCGAACGATACCAAGCGATGGCCCTTGCGTGGTGGACATGGGCGGAATGCCCGAGGGCGATCAGCGTATTGATGTCGAGAAGGTGCTTCACGGGAAATCAGCTAGGATTGCCCGAACCGCATCCCCCGTGACCGTCGGCCCGTTCTCCGGTCCTTGGGTGATGGTCAGCCCGGTAGCGTGATCGCGGACCAAGCGCGACCGACCGGGCGGGGGCGTTTGCGGGGTCAGCACAATCGAGCCATTGGTTACCCGACAGACGAATTTCGTGCCTGGGCGAAGTGCGAGCTTTCGCCTGGCGCCTTGTGGCACGACGACCTGGCCTTTGGTTGAAAGGGTAGTTTCTATGTCTTACCGTCTTACTATTTCTGCCAAAAATCAACCGTATAATTGAGAATAAAGCTTAGTTTCGCGGCCTCCGGATGTGTGCTGAGCAGAGAAACCGGGGCGATTTGCCTCACCTAACGTCGCCTGTGGCGGGTACCGGGGGCCTTCTCTTTTAGTAGGTGCTGATATCCAAGGCCCCGAGGATCTGCGCCGAGTGTTCCGATGATCACATGGTCGAGCAACTCGATGTCCACCGCCAGTTTCTCCCGCACCCCACTGATTGATAGTGGAAACGCGAGTGTAGATCGCGACGGGAACAGATCTGGTCGTGACTGGGTTTGCCTCGCGGCGCAGCGCTTGCATTGGAGCCTCCTTGAATGTTGGAGGGCGATCCAATTGGCCTCAGCCCCGGTTAGGATTTCACTCACCAAACTCTGTCGAATTGTGCCGCAAACTCAAGAGGGGGAATTTAACAGTTGGTCCGTTTCGACCCTGTTTTCGGGTGCTTTGCATCAAAGGATCTAATGGGAATCCGAACTTCGGCAGAAATCGTTAAATACGCTGATTGCCTCTTCATCTGACTAGCCAGCGGGTTAGGCAATAAAAAGTCCGAACCCCTTGCGGAGTTCGGATCTTATCATAGATGGTCGGAGCGACAGGATTAAACAGCGAACGTTAGTGGTGTTAATATGTGAGCCGGATCCGAAGTGCCGAGCGCAAACTGGCAGATGCCTCGATTCACGGCGGAGGCTCGCTGGTGCGAAATCGCATCAGGCCGGAATCGTTTGCGAACTGCCGGCGCCCACAATTGACCTCATTTGCACCGCGGGCGCTTCGCGGAGGCATCTATCTCGCCGCTGTCCGCCGGCCTTCCGAAACCGTGCGCCACCCAATTCAGATCAGTCTTGAACGGCTGTTACGTTATCATACCATCCATAAAGAAGTGAAATTAAAGCGTAACACTAGCACCCAGATCCTGAAGGCCGGCAAGTTTGTCCGCAGCCTCGGGGTTTTCCGTGCCCGCGACATGGTGGCCGCCGGTTACTCGCGTGAATACCTTCGCCGTCTCGTCGGACAGGGGCACGCGCGTCAGCTCGGACGTGGACTCTACGCACCCGCTGACTTCGAGGCGGACCAAAACTCCTCTCTCGTCGAGGCCGCCAAACGAGTGCCGCGCGCCGTGATCTGCCTGGTTTCCGCGCTCCAATTCCACCGGATCGGGACGCAGTCGCCGCATCAAGTTTGGCTGGCCCTCCCGCGCGACACCAATTTCCCGGTCAGCGGAAATCTGCCCTTTCGATTCTGCAAGTTCTCGGCCGCTTCCCATGCCTTCGGCGTCCAGGAGCACGCACTGCCTGGGGGAACCGTGCGCGTTTACTCTCCGGCCAAGACCGTGGCCGATTGCTTCAAGTATCGGCACAAGTATGGCCTCGATGTGGCGATCGAGGCCCTGCGCGACGGCTGGCGGGAGAAGAAATTCACCATGAGCGAACTCTCCAAGGCGGCCGCCGTCTGCCGGGTGAGCCGGGGCATTCAACCCTACGTCGAGATGCTCGCATGAGCACTCCCAAGAACATCTCCGTCTCGGTGAAAGCCCGTTTGCAAAACGTGGCCGCGACCCGTGGCGAAGATTTCAACCTGCTGCTCCTGCGCTACGGCATCGAGCGCCTCCTCGCAGGAGTCAAAACGTCCGCCGACTTGGTGCAGAGTGGAAACGCGCGTGTAGATCGCGACGGGGACAACACTGGGCGCGGCGTGCTTGGGTGACTGTTGGATCGGCTGCATCGAAACCTCCGTTGAGGGTTGATGGGCGATCCAATTGGCCTCTGCCCGAGATGTGGTTTACGGCGCAGAGACTGGAGAATTTCCCGCGGCTTTCAATCCCGGAGCGTTAAACACTTCCCGGGAGAAACGCCGAAAATCGTGCCGGCAGCGTGGATTCCTAATGGGAAAATCCGAACTAAACTCCCGAAGCGTTTAACGCGCGGGTTCCGTAACACGTTTAACCCCCGGGATATCATCCCAGTCGTTAAACGATCCGAACTAAGTTCGGAGTTTATTTTGAAATGGTCGGGGCGATAGGATTCGAACCTACGACCTCCTGGTCCCAAACCAGGCGCTCTACCAGGCTAAGCTACACCCCGATGCACGCCGCACAGCACGCGCCTTGGTGTGCCGTGTCAAGCCCGCCGAATAGGATATTGCTTAGGGTTGTCAGGTTTCTCAATAATCTCTGCTTGCCTCGCCCCCAGATAAGCACTCAGCTGAAAACTTAACTTCTCACCATGGATACCATTTCTCGCGAAAATAACAGCATGTTGCCGGTCGGCGGCATCATTGTGGGCGTCATTGCGCTCCTGCTCGGTGGCTATGCCGCCATGAGCCTATCGAAGGTCAATAAGACCCTCGCTGCCCATGAAGAAAAGGTCGCCAAGGTCGACGCTATCGAAGCCCAAGTCGCTTCGGCTGCCGCCGCCACCGATAAAGCGTCCAAAGACCTCGCCGCGCTTACGCGCTCGACACAGGACGCTTTCAACCAAGTCGGCGGCGAGCTCGCCAACCAGCGCGCAGCGCTCACCAAACTTGAAGAAGCCGCCAAGAAACCCGTCGCGGCCGCCGGCAAAAAAGGCAGCGGCGAACCCGCCGTCGCCGGTCCGGGTGAATATGTCGTCAAAGCGGGCGACACCGGCACCAAGATCGCTAAGGCCAACGGCGTTTCGCACGCCGACCTGCTCACCGTCAACCCCGGTGTGAACTGGAGCAAGTTGAAGGTCGGCGACAAAGTGAAGCTGCCCAAGAAGTAATTCTAAAAAGAATTTTCTCCTCCTTTTTAAAACCTCCTCGTCCTGTGTGGCGTGGAGGTTTTTTATTTTACTCATGAACGCGTCGTCCACGCCGGGATCCCCGGCCCGCTGGGAACATTTGGGGCAAAGCACGTTGGCGAGCACGCGCGTGCTCGACCTGCGCAGCGTGCGCTTGCGCCATCCACAACGCGCGGTGGAACGCGATTTTGTGGTCATCGCTTCTGCGGATTGGTGTAATGTCATCGCGGTTACACCCGAGGGTCATCTCGTGCTCGTGCGGCAATTTCGTTTCGGAATCGAGGAGTTTTCCTTGGAGATTCCCGGCGGCATCATCGATCCCGGCGAAGATCCCGTGGCGGCGGCGGTACGCGAATTGCGCGAGGAAACCGGTTATGCCGGAACGAGCGCGCGATTACTGGCGAGTGTACACCCCAATCCCGCCATCCAAAACAACCGCTGTCACCTTGTGCTGGTTGAAAACGCCACCTTGAGCGGTGCGTCGGAATGGGATCACGACGAAGAAATCGAAGTGGTGACCGCACCGGTGGATGAAGTATTAACTTGGGCGCGCACGGGGAAAATCACCCATAGCTTGGTTGTCTGCGGGCTCATGCATTTCGAACCGATCTGGCGTGCACGTTCAGGGAGGGGTATTTGACTTAGGGCGGGGCCGCATCTTTCATTAACTTTTAAATTTCACCATGCCCGCGCCCGCCTTCGCCAACCATCCCGACGTCCTTGACGCGACCTCAAGCGTCGTGATTCCGGCGGTGTTGGAGCGGGAAGTGCGTAAAATCTACGAGCGGAGTCCGCTCTATGGCCGGCGTTTCCCCCTGCATAAGGATCCGTTGCAGTGGTCGTGTTTTCAGGAAATCCCGGCGTTATCCAAAAAAGACATCGTGGAAAACGGGCATCAGGCGTTCTTCGCTGATTACCGCGTGATCGAGCGGGGTCTGGCCGACAAGAGCTACGAATACGAAAGCACCTCCGGTACTACGAGCGGCCCCATGACCGTGATCATGGAAGAAGGCTGGTGGAATAAGCAGACGGATCGCGCCTATTTGGCGTCGCCGATTTTGCGGCAATTCGTCGGGCGGTATTATCGCAAGTGCGTCTTGGCGCCGATCGGCTGCTCCAGCAATCTTTGCCCCTACGAGGATCATCCTTTTCCGCACCGCTATTTTGACGGAACGGTCTACCTTAATCTGACGAGTGATCCCTTTGTGTTTCCCGAGAGTGAATGGGACCGGATCGTGCGCGAGTTGCAGGCCACGCAGCCTGAGGTGATCGAGGGCGAGCCGGTTTATCTCGCGCTACTGGCCCGCGCGGCCCAGCGCCGAGGCGTGACGGTGCCGAGCGTACGCGCCGTGATTTTGACCTATGGCAAAGCGAGCCTGCATCACAGCCGAAGGATTGCGGAAGTGTTTCCGGCGCCCCAGGTCGATCTGTATGGCTCAACCGAGGCGGGGTATCTATTTGTGGGCGAGGCGTTCCGGGATAATTTGCAGGCAATTGACGCCAATGCATTCATTGAGTTGGTGCCGTGGCGCGCGGATTTGCCCGATGTCGCGCAAATCTACGTGACCACGCGCGAGCGTGAAGCGATGCCATTACTGCGCTACCACACCGGCGACATCGTGCAACGGCGCTCAAGCGGGTTCCGGATCCTCGGCCGCGAAGGCAGCATCTATTTTCGGCCGGATGGCTCACTCGTGGCCGCGAGCGAGGTCGACGAAGCCTTACCGGCGGCCTTTCGCTGCTGGCATTACACGTTAATCCAGACCGGCGAGTTACGTTGGGATTTTCACTACGTCGCCGATGAAACCGCCGATCATGGAGCAATCGAAAGTGCGCTCGCCCAATTGCTGGGAGCCGGCGTGCGGGTAAATGCTTTTCGCCGCAAGTTTATCGCTCCGGCCGCCAGTGGGAAGTTCGCCCTACTTAAGCCTCTGGCTAAATAACCGCCTCAATCCCCTTCGGGTTGAGGGCGGCGGCTTCTAAAAAAGGTAAGGTTCCCTAATAAGCGGGTAGGCTAATTGCGTCCGCTTTACAAAGCAGGGATGCTACTGAACAATAATTAAGTCAGTTCCCTAACCCGCGCTTTTTCGATGAACCTTGTTGGCAACCTCTTCGGCTCTTCTATCGGCCGCAAAATCCTGATGGCCGCCACCGGCCTCGTGCTCATCGGCTTTGTCATCGGCCACTTGGTGGGCAACCTCCAAGTGTTTTCACACCCTGACAAGCTCAACGGCTACGCGCACTTTCTCCAATCGCTCGGGCCGGTGCTCTGGTTCGCGCGCATCGGTCTATTGGTGTGCGTGGCGATCCATATCTGGGCGGCTACGGTTCTTACCCTGGAAAGTAGACGGGCCCGCGGCGGCCAAGCCTACGGGGTGAAAACTTGGATCCAAGCCACCCTCGCCTCGCGCTACATGCGCTGGACTGGCTACGTGGTGCTGGCGTTTATCGTTTATCACCTCGCCCATTTCACTCTGGGGACCGCCCAGAGTGCGACCTACAAATCCGCCCTTCCCGCCTACAAGATGGCTCAAGATTTCCATGTGCTCGGTTTCACGGTCGTGCCCGCCGGCACCGAGGTCCTCGATGTGCACCGCATGGTGGTCTTAGGTTTCCAACCCCCGCTGGTTGCGGGCTTCTACATTCTGGCGGTGGGCTTACTCTCGCTGCACTTGTTGCACGGCATGGACAGTTTATTTCAGACGCTTGGCTGGCGTAATTCCCGTTGGTCCCAGTCGCTGCGCACCGTGGTTATCCTCGCGTGTTTAGCGTACTTTTTGGGTAACGTCGCGATCCCCGGAGCCGTGCTGAGCGGCAAACTCTCCCCGACCTCGGCCGCCCCGTCCGCCCCCGCTGGGCACTCCTAAAACCCCCACGTAACTTCGATCACTGCCATGGCCACCCTCGAATCCAAAATCCCGTCCGGCCCGCTCGCTGACAAGTGGCGCAAGCACAAAACGGAGATCAAACTCGTCAACCCCGCCAACAAGCGCAAATACGAGGTCATCGTCGTGGGCGCCGGCCTCGCGGGCGCCTCTGCTGCCTCCACGCTCGCCGATCTTGGCTACAAGGTGAAGTGCTTCGTGTTTCACGACAGCCCACGTCGCGCGCACTCGATCGCCGCCCAAGGCGGCATCAATGCCGCCAAAAATTACCAGAATGACGGTGATAGCGTGCACCGTCTCTTTTACGACACCCTCAAAGGTGGCGACTACCGCGCCCGCGAAGCCAACGTGCACCGTCTCGCCGAAGTTTCGGTGAACATCATCGACCAATGTGTCGCGCAAGGCGTCCCCTTCGCCCGAGAGTACGGCGGTCTGCTCGCCAACCGCTCCTTCGGCGGCGCGCAAGTTTCCCGCACCTTCTACGCGCGCGGTCAGACCGGCCAGCAACTGCTCCTCGGCGCTTACTCCGCGCTCTCCCGCATGGTCGGGGCGGGTGCGGTCGATCTGCACACCAATTCGGAGATGCTCGACTTGGTGGTAGTCGAGGGCCAAGCGAAGGGGGTTATCATTCGCAATCTGGTCACCGGCGAGATCACTCGGCACTCCGCTGATGCCGTCATCCTCGCCACGGGCGGTTACGGCAACGTCTTTAATCTCTCCACCTACGCGCGCGGCTCGAACACCACCGCGATCTGGCGCGCCTACAAACGGGGCGCCTGCATGGCTAACCCCTGTTACACGCAGATTCATCCGACCTGCATTCCGGTGAGCGGCGAGTACCAATCGAAGCTCACCCTGATGTCCGAGTCGCTCCGTAACGACGGCCGGATCTGGGCTCCTAAGAAATCGGGTGACACCCGCGCGCCCGCGGCGATTCCTGAGAGTGAGCGCGATTATTATCTCGAGCGCCTGTACCCCAGTTTTGGTAATTTAGCCCCACGCGACATCGCCTCCCGCGCCTCTAAGCGCGTCTGCGACGAGGGTCGCGGGGTCGGCTCCACCGGTCTGGGCGTTTACCTTGATTTCGCCGACGCCATCAAGCGCTTGGGCGAACCGGCCGTGCGTGAGCGCTACGGCAACCTCTTCGACATCTATCACGAGATCACCGCCGAGAGCGCCTACCAGGCTCCGATGCGTATTTACCCTGCAGTGCACTACACCATGGGTGGGCTCTGGGTGGACTATAACCTGATGTCCAACATTCCGGGCCTGTTTGTACTGGGTGAGGCCAACTTCTCCGACCACGGCGCGAACCGCCTCGGGGCCTCTGCCCTCATGCAAGGCCTAGCCGATGGTTATTTCGTTATTCCCTACACGATTGGGGACTACCTCGCTGGCCAGAAACCCGGTTCGCGCCCCGCAGCGGACGCCCTCGAATTCCAGCAAGCTGAGGCGAACGTCCGGGGCCAGACCACCCGCTTTTTAGCCACGAAGGGCAACCAACCCGTGAGCTATTTCCACAAAAAACTAGGTAAAATTATGTGGGAGCGCTGTGGTATGGAGCGCAACAAAGCGGGCCTCGAAGCCGCGCTTCAAGAAATCCCCGCCTTACGCGAGGAGTTCAACGCCTCGGTCAACGTACCCGGCTCCGCCGAAACGCTTAATCAATCCCTCGAAAAAGCCGGCCGCGTCGCCGATTTCCTCGATCTGGGCGAACTGATGTGCCGCGATGCTCTCACCCGCGAAGAAAGCTGCGGCGGCCACTTCCGCGAGGAGCACCAATATCCCGACGGCGAGTGCAAACGCGACGACGAGAAATTCGGCCACGTCGCTGCCTGGGAATACCAAGGCGAGGGCAAGACCCCTGTGCGCAACACCGAAGCGCTCAACTACGAGTTCACCAAGATGAGCGTCCGTAACTACAAGTAACCCTTACCTGCTCCCCGCCATGGTCGCTGCCTCCACTCTCAAAACGTTCTCCGTCACCCTGCGCGTCTGGCGCCAAGCCGGCCCCGCCGCCCCAGGTGCCTTCGTTGATTATCCCGCCAAAGACATCAGTCCTGACATGTCTTTTCTAGAGATGCTCGATGTCGCAAACGACGAGCTCACCGCCCAAGGCATCGAGCCGATCGCCTTCGCCCATGACTGCCGAGAAGGCATCTGCGGCACCTGCTCGTGTACGATCAACGGCAAACCCCACGGTCCGGGCAAAGGGGTCGCCACCTGCCAGACCTACATGCGCTCCTTTAGTGAGGGTGACACCATCGTGGTGGAACCTTTCCGCGCCCGCGCCTTTCCGGTCGTCAAAGACCTCGTCACGGACCGCGCCGCCTTCGACAAAATTCAGCAATCCGGCGGCTTCATCACCGCTCGCGCCGGCTCCGCGCCGGACGCGAACGCGCTGCCTATACCCAAAGGTGACGCTGATCTAGCGATGGATGCGGCGCAATGCATCGGCTGTGGCGCCTGCGTTGCCGCCTGCAAAAACGCGAGCGCGATGCTTTTCGTCTCCGCCAAAGTCGGTCACCTCGGCCTGCTGCCTCAAGGACAAGCGGAGCGCGACCGCCGCGTCTTGGCCATGGTAAACACCATGGACACGCTCGGTTTCGGTAGCTGCACCAATCAATACGAATGCAGCGCTGCGTGCCCCAAACTCATCTCGCACGATTTCATCGCGCGCCTGAACCGCGATTATCTTACCGCGAGCCTCCGCTCTGCCTTCAAGCCCGCCCCCGCCAACACTGGCGGCGGTGCCGCTTAAGCGGCGCGCTGGACCGCGACCAAGCCGCTCCGGCCGTCGATCTCGGCCTGCACCTGATCGCGCGTCGGCAGGGACGCACGATTAGCTAAAAGCGTGTGAGCGTAGTCATCCATGCGCACAAATTCGACGCCTGCGTGCTGGCAGCGCGTGAGTAGTTGCTGGAAGAGTTCCCGCCGTCCCATCCCCTCGATCTCGGCGTGCAGGGTGAACACATTTACGTGCTCGGTGCTCAACAGCCCCAGATAGTGATCGACGATCTTATGATCTGGGTACTCGGGCCGGCCCATTAATTCATCGAACGTGGGCAAGGTGCTGGGGATTTCTAGGGTCTTAAAAACTTGGCCGTCAACCCGCGGGAAAAACGGCGCGCCGCCGCGCGCATCACTCGCGTAGAGTAATCCCGCCTCATCGTACACCGTGCGACTGCGCGCGTTACTCTGCCAGCCCGGCGCACCGGCGGTCTGGGCTTCGGCCCCAAAAATCCGTCGAAACTCGGCCCGTGCCGCCTCGAATTCCGCGCGCACGCCGCTGAGGGGCATCGTCTGTACGTAATCTTGCCAGCGGTAATGGTTGAAACAATGAATCCCCACCTCGAAGCCCGCATCGCGTACCGCGCGCATCACCGCGGCATTGCGTCGGCCGATATGGGGCGCGGGCAACAGCGTACCGTTGAGCAGGGTGCGCACGCCATAAATCTGAACGACGCTGGTGCGCGAAACTTTTTGAAAAAATCCTGGCCGCAACACGCGCGTAATGGCGCGTCCCGTCTGATCCGGCCCGAGTGAGAACAAAAATGCCGCCGGTGCGCCAACCGCCTGCAAGTCGGCAACAAGGTTAGGCACGCCTAAGCGCGTACCGCGATCGGTATCGACATCAACCTTGAGCGCGAGGCGGAGGGACATGGGAGAAGGTGAGCGCGCCCAAGGGTCGAGTCGCACGCCACCAAAAAATGAGGTTACTCGAGCTGATAATCTTTATGCGCGAGGTGATAATCCAAGGTGAGCTTGATCGCCTTTTTGAGACCGACCTTAGGGCTCCAACCGAGCCGCTTCTTTGCGTTGGCGATGGAGGGCACGCGTTTCTGGATATCCTGGTAATATTTTCCAAAATATTTGCCCGAGGGTACGATCACGGTCTTGGCCGCCTTCACGTGTGAAACGTAATCGGGATAATCCTTGAACGCGGTGATGATGTGCTTAGCCAGATCGGCGACGCTCACATCGTTGTTGGGATTACCGATGTTAAAAATCTGGCGCGAGGCGCACCCGTTTTTATTTTCAATGATGCGCAGGAGCGCATCGACGCCATCGTCGATGAAGGTGAAGGAGCGGCTTTGTTTGCCCCCATCGACTAATTGGAGGGGCTTTTTGAAGATAACGTTCGAGATGAACTGGGTGAAAAGACGCGAGCTGCCTTCCTTGGGCTCCATGACGTCGTCAAGCTGCGGCCCGATCCAGTTGAAAGGGCGGAAAAGGGTGTAATCAACGTTGTCGCGCACGCCGTAGGCGTAAATGACGCGGTCGAGCAATTGTTTGGAGCAGGCGTAGATCCAGCGCTGGCGCTCGATGGGGCCATAAACCAGGCTCGTGGTTTCTTCGTCGAGTTTGGCATCGGTGCTCATGCCATAGACTTCGGAGGTGGACGGGAAAATGATGCGTTTCTTGTATTTAGCGCAGTGGCGGACCACTGCGAGGTTGGCCTCGAAATCGAGTTCGAAGACACGCAGGGGATCTTTGACGTATTGAATCGGATTGGCGATGGCGACCAGCGGGATGATCACATCGCACTTCTTCACGTGATACTCGATGTACTCACGGTTGATCGTGATGTCGCCTTCGACGAACTTGAAGCGCGGGTTGCTCAGGCTGTCCTCAAGTTTGTGGGAGCCGATGTCCATGCCGTAGACCTCCCAGTCTTTTTGTTTGAGAATCGCCCGAGTGAGCGAGCTGCCGATGAAACCGTTGGCACCGAGGATGAGAACTTTGAGTGGCATGAGATTAAGATTCGAACTGAAGTTTGGGAAAACCCGCCGCTTAGGCGAGCCTTTGTCCGACTTGAAAATTTGCGGGCGGCGCACCGCGCCATTCTACCTGCGTGAGTTCCATCGCGCCATCGCCGGTGGCCACGACTAACGGAGCGAGTGAGAGCACTTCACCGGGTGCACCCCGCCGAGCGCTTGTCGCCGGCGTGTGCGTCTCAGCCCACCACACCATTAAGCGTGAGCCGGCACTCTCGGTGAATGCGCCCGGATAGGGATCGGTCACTGCCCGAATGAGATTAAAAATCTGCTGCGAAGACTGGGCCCACAGGATGCGCCCGTCCTCGGGTTTACGACCGCCGAAGTAGTTAGCCTGAGTCTCGTCTTGAGGGGTCTCGCGAGCCGTGCCGGCAAGGAGCGCATCGATCTGGCGGGCGAGTACCGCCGGGGCACAGGGCAACACCTTGCGAAACGCCTGCTCCGCTGTATCGCGCGGGCCAATATCTACACCCGCTTGATCGACCACCGCTCCGGCATCGGCCGACTTCACCATGCGATGCAGCGTCATACCGATACGCGGTTCACCGTGAAGGACGGCCCAATTGATTGGGGCGCGGCCGCGATATTTGGGCAGCAGCGAACCATGCAAGTTCCAAGCGCCCAGCGGCGGCAGAGCGAGGATCTTGGTTCCGATCATGTGCCGGTAGTAAACCGAGAGAATCAGATCCGGCTGCAGGGCCGCGATGCGTTCGCGCCATTCGGGGGTGTTGACGGACTCAGGGGTAAATACCGGGATGCCTTTTTCCCGGGCTGCGACCGCAGGCGTCTTGAACCAGATTTTTTCGTTGGGGTTATCCTCGTGGGTGATAAGCGCAACGAGGTGGTCGCCGCGCTCCAACAGCAACGAGAGACACGCGTAACCGACTTCGCTGTAGCCGAAAAAAAGGATGCGCGGTTTCGCCCTCATTTTGATTCGAGGACTTCCTTCACGTGGTAACGCTGGCGAGCGCGGACGACCTGGTAAGTGCGCCCCACGTATTCGCCGATCAGGCCGATGCCGATCATCGCGACGCTTAAGACAAACAACACAAACGCCAGCAGCGTGAACACGCCGAAGGTTTCGCGATCCAGGTTGAAGGCAAAACGACGGATCAACAGCAGGATCACGAGCGCGAAACTACCCAGAGAACTGAGTCCCGCAAACATGGTGAAATATTGTAGCGGCGCGATGGAGAAGCCCGTGATAAGATCGAAATTCAACCGAATCAGGCTATAAAATGAATAGTTGGAAACGCCCGCATGCCGCTCCTCGTGCTTTACGCCGACTTCGGCCGGATTACCCGCGAAGCTATACGCTAGTGCGGGGATGAAGGTGTTGATTGCGCCGCTGCGCACGATCGCGTCGATCACTGGGCGCGAGTACGCGCGCAGCATGCAACCTTGGTCGGTCATCTCGATACTCGTCGTTTTTTCGCGGACGTAGTTGATGAGTTTCGAGGCGTAAGTGCGGAAAAAAGAATCCTGCCGATTTAGGCGATAGCCCCCCACATAGTCGGAGCCGGCGTCCATCTGCGCGAGCAACTTAGGGATTTCCTCGGGTGGATTCTGGAGATCGGCGTCCAGGGTCACGATGATATCGCCGCGCACGCGCTCAAAGGCTGCCATGATCGCCATGTGCTGCCCGTAGTTGGCGTTAAAATCGATAACCCGAGTCACGTCGGGTCGGGCGGCGTGCTGAGCGCGGAGCAACTCGATAGAGCGGTCCGCGCTGCCGTCGTTGGTGAAGATCACCTCGTAGGGACGGCCGATTGCGTCGAGCACCGGGTAAAGCCGCGCAAAAAGCGTAGGCAGATTGAGCTCCTCGTTGTAAACGGGGATCACGATGGAGAGCGGGAGATTGGACGAAGTGCTCATGATTTTTTTGCCGCCACTAATAGACCAATGAGCGCATCCACAACGCGCGCCACGTCGGCGGTGGTCATGGCAGGAAATAGCGGCAGAGTCAGAATACTGCGGCAGATCGCTTCAGCGCGTGGGCAATCCCCCTCTTTGGAGCCAAGTCGGCGGTAGATCGCAAACAGGTGAATCGCGGGGTAATGTACGCCGGTGCCGATGCCGGCAGCGTGGAGTGCGGCCATGACCTCGGCGCGTTTGAGGGCGGGCGGTAGCACAACTTGAAACATATGCCAGTTGCTCTGTACGAAATCCGCCAACGGTAAGCCGAGTCCGAGGGCAACGGCGCCCTTAGCGGCTAGAGCCTCAAAATAAGCCCGCGCCAGCTCGCGGCGCCTGGCGTTGAACTCCTCAAGATGCGGCAGTTGCCCGAGTCCGACGCGCGCGGCGACATCCGTGAGGTTAAATTTTCCGCCGACGACCTCGACTTCCATCCCATCGAAACCGGAGCGCACCACCCCTTGCAGGCGGTATTGCTCCGCGAGTTTCACCTCGGCCTCAGTGTTGAGGACGAGGCAACCCCCTTCGATCGTGGTAATGTTTTTATTGGGGTGAAAACTCACGGAAACAAAATCACCGCAGGAGCCGATGCGGCGGCCGTTCCAGGTTGAACCCATCGACTGCGCCGCGTCCTCGATGACGCGCAGGTTATGTTTCTTCGCTATAGCGTAAAGGCGGTCGCGGTCCACCGGCAAACCCGCGAGATCGACCGGAATGATCGCCCGCGTCGCTGGCGTGATCGCGGCCTCAATCAGAGCGAGGTCGAGGTTGCGGGTAAGTGGATCGATATCGACGAAGACTGGCTTGGCGCCGACCTCGAGAATGACGTTACTAGTCGCCACCCAGGAAAGCGGGGTGGTGATCACTTCATGACCCGCGCCGATACCAGCAATGCGGAGCGCGATCTCCATGGTGCAGGTGCCGGAATTGAAGACCCGCACGGGTCGGCCGCCAAAATAGTCCGAGAGTTTCCCTTCGAGTGCTTTCACATTTGGACCGGAGGTGATCCAGCCTGAGCGAAGCACCTCCACCACACCCGCGATGGTGGCTTCGTCGAGGGTCGGCCGGGTGAGGGGCAGATAAGGCGCGGCGGGCGGAGTGGCGGCAGGGACGGACATATCAGGGTTGGTTACTAAAAAGTGTGTGAGCCAAGGACTGGCCGAGCAAATGATAACGAAACGACGGATCGGCGAAGAGTTCCGGCAAATCTTTCGTACGCGCGACCACGAAGATGCGCCCCGACCCCGTCCATTGACGGCGAAACTCGGGTCCATCAATAAAGCGTCCGCTGGCCCGCGCGGTGGCGTCGATCTCAAGCTCTAGCTCGCCCTTGAAGGCCACGGTGCCCACGGTGCGTTGAGCGTAAAAGGTGAAGTCGTGGAAAAATTCTGCGTAATGGTAAACGGTATCGCCCGGTTTGATTTGCTGAACGAGCAGGGTGGCGAGTTCCTTCGTACCGGGTTTCTGAATATGCGGCGCGGCCAACATGAGACAAAAATAAAGTCCGAGCGCGGTGGCGACCATCGCGCCCATGGCTCCGAGCACGCCGCGCCGCCGCGCCCACCACGGGGTAGCCAGTGCACCCACGAGCAAGACCGCCACCATCCCAAACGCATACGGCCGCAGCCAATCTGCCTGCCCCGGCTCGCGGATTACGCCCGGTTTTAAGACCGCGACAAGCAGCGCCACGGCCAGCAATCCACTGACTAAGGCTAAACCATTAAGCCCCGCGCGTAACCGTGCCGCGGCACCATCGGCCCAACGTCGGGCCCACCATCCGCCGATTAAAACCGCGAGCGGCGGAAACACGGGTAAGATGTAGGGGATTAATTTCGACTGCGATTTAGAGAAAAACAAAAATACGAAGCCTACCCAAACCACCAGGAACCAGGCGTCGGCATTTTCTTTTCGCTTGGCCCAGCCGCCCGCAAGGGCCTCACGCAACGCCGCTGGCACAAAGCCCATCCAGGGAAAGAGCCCTAGCAGCACAATGGGGATAAAATACCACCACGGCTCATAGCGCCCGTGGGTGGTGGTGGTGAAACGCTCCCAGTGTTCGTGGACGAAATAAAACTGGGCCCACGTGTCGTTGCGCTGGGCGGCCAAGATGTGCCACGGGGCAGCGATGGCTAAAAATAACGCAATACCCGAGGGCAGGTGCAGCGGCCGCAGTCGTTTCCATTGGTTAAAAATAAGTAGCCACAAGAACATCACCGCACCGGTGACCAGAAAACCGATCAGACCTTTGGTGAGCGTGGCCAGTGCCGCGCTGACATAAAGTCCGTAAAATAACCAGCGCCGCCGCGCCCCGGGGGCCTCACGCACGCCGAGGATAAAACAAAATAGCGTCGCGCACATCAATATCGAGACCGCCATGTCGAGAATCAGCAGCCGTGAGAGGGCAAAGTACAATAGCGAGGAGCCTAGTACCACCGCCGAGGCCAGGCCCACCGCGCGACCCTGCCAACGCCGGGCCGCCGCATAAGTGAGCAGCACGCCACCGAGCCCGCTGAGTGCGGGCATGATGCGTAACGCCCATTCGTTAAACCCGAAAACCTGCAGACACCCGGCCACGGCCCAATATAAAAGCGGCGGCTTTTCAAAATAGTTTACCCCGTTGAGCCGTGGGGTGACGTAGTCGTGGCTCGCGATCATCTCGCGCGGGATCGCCGCGTAGCGGCCTTCGTCGGGATTGGAGAGGGGATGCCCGCCAAGCAGAGCAAAATAAAGGGCGCCGAATCCGACCGCAAGTAGCAGCAAATCGCGCCCCCATAATTGAGGTGCGGCCGACGGGGCGGTGGGGGGGTTAGGCATGTTGAGTAAAACCTTGATTCAGAGCACCGCGCCCACGCTGGCGATTTTTTTCGTGCGCCCGCGGCCGGTTCCTCGCCATATGACCCCATGGCTTTGGCGAAACCTTTTACTTTCATCTGCGGGCAGGACGATTACCTGGTCGGCCGGATGGGCGCGGAGCGCTTCGCTGTCCTCACCGCCGCGCTCACCGATGAATTTGCCCGGGAGACGGTCAATGGCTTCGCGGCCAACATGGGCGAGGTTGAGTCCGCCTTAAACCGTTTCCGCGAGAGCGTGCAGACGGTCTCGATGTTTGGCGGCAAACGCGTCGTCTGGCTCAAAGACGTTAACTTTTTGGCGGATAGCCCCACTGGCCGCGCGGAGGGGACCCTTAAACTGGTGGAGGATCTGCAGGAAATCCTCGCGAGCGTAAATCCTGAGGAAACCTCGATTTTGATCACGGCCTCGCCCGTGGATCGTCGCCGTGCGTTTCCCAAGTGGTGCGAAAAAAACGCCGACTTTGCGCTCGCGGGCGGTGAGGGCGATGACGCCGGCGAGGCCTTGGCGGGCGTCGCCCTAGCCGAAGCACACAGCCTCGGCGTCTCGTTCGCCCCGGGCGCCCTCGAATTATTGCTACAGAAAGTCGGCGCTAATACCCGTCTAGTCGTCGAGGAAACCCGCAAACTGGCCGCGTACGCGCAACCGGCCGCGCCCGCCGCAGTCCATGGCCCCGGCGCCAAAATCGAAGAGGCCCACGTCGCCGAGCTGACGCCCAACGTCGCGGCGGGCGATTTCTTTGAAGCCGCTGAAGCATTTTTTAGCGGTGACCTGAAGTGGACGCTCGCGGCCTTGCAGCGTCATTTTTTTAGCGGCGGCGATGCCCGTCCGATCATCAGTGCCTTACAGAATCGCAATCGGATCCTGCTCCAAGTCCGGGCGCTGATTGACAGCGGCGAGGCGCGGATGGGAGCCCGTGGCCTAGATGGTCTGCCCAAGGCCCAAGCCGCCTACGGCAAACACTTTATTGGCGCGACCGAGAAAAGTTCTTACAATTTATTCTCTCAAAACGCTTGGTACGTCGGCAAGCTCGCGGGGAGCGCGAAGTTACCCACGCTGCGTCGCTTGATCGACAACCAACAGGAGTTCATTGTCGCGTTTGAAGAAATCATCCGCCGACCGAATAACGCGCAGGAAGAAGTGTTGCGCGAGCTCGCCGTGCGGTGCCTGGCGGCCTAGCCAAAGCGGCTACGCCCCCGCCCGGCCGCGGCGATGGGCGATGATTTTCCGTTGGCCTCGGCGCCTTAGGACCCGCTTACTAATATCTTTAAACCGTGCACGCTTCCACCGCTCTTAATTCTGCCATCCCCAACGTTCTCGCTGAGCGCTACGCCTCCGCCGCGATGAAATCCATCTGGTCGCAACACGGGCGGGTCGCCCTGGAGCGCGATTTCTGGATCGCAGTGATGAAGGCGCAACGCGACCTCGGCGTCGCCATTCCGGCCGCCGCGATCAAGGACTACGAGCGCGTTAAAAATCAGATCGATCTTCCAGCGATCGCCCGACGCGAACGCGTTACACTGCATGACGTGAAGGCGCGCATTGAGGAATTCTCCGAGCTGGCAAACCGCCAGTTCATTCACCTGGGTCTGACCAGCCGTGATCTCACGGAAAACGTCGAGCAATTGCAGATATTTAGCGCGCTTAAAGTCGTTCGTTTTAAAACCGCTGCAGCACTCCTCGCGCTCTCGCGCCAAGCCGCAACACACCGTGGCCTCATGCTTACAGGCCGCACGCACAACGTACCGGCCCAACCGACTACTCTTGGCAAACGCCTCGCCATGTTTGGGCAGGAACTGCTCGGTGCGTTCACCCGCATTGAAGAGCTGGTTGCCCGCTATCCCGTACGCGGGCTCAAGGGCGCCGTCGGCACGCAACTCGATCAGCTTACGCTTCTGGGAGGTAACGCCAAAAAAGTCGCTGCTCTCGAAGCCCGCGTCATCAAGCACCTCGGTTTCAGCGCGTCGCTCGATGCGGTCGGGCAGGTTTATCCACGATCGCTTGATTTCGAAGTAGTCAGTGCGCTCCACCAATTGGGGGCCGCCGCGGCGAGTTTCGCCACCACGCTGAGACTGATGGCGGGGGCGGGATTGCTCACCGAAGGATTCCAAGCGGGACAGGTCGGCTCCTCCGCGATGCCGCACAAGGTCAATGCCCGCAACTGCGAGCGTATCTGCGGCTTCTCCACGATTATCTCTGGGTACCTCGCGATGACCTCTGCGCTCGCCGGCCACCAGTGGAATGAGGGTGACGTTTCGTGTTCGGTCGTGCGCCGCGTGGCCCTACCCGATGCGTTCTACGCAATCGACGGTCTGTTAGAGACGTACCTGACGGTGCTCCGCCAGATGGATGTGTTTCCCGCCGCCATCGCGGCGGAGAACGAGCGCAACCTGCCGTTTCTGTCGACCACTACCATCATGATGGAAGCCGTGAAACGCGGGGCGGGGCGCGAGACCGCGCATGAAGCCATTAAGGAGCATGCCCTTGCCGCCGCGCAGGCCCTGCGCTCCGGTCAAGGCGACCCGGATCTACTCAACCGCCTCGCCGGTGATCCGCGCATTGGCCTGAATCTAAAAGATCTCCGGTCGATTCTCGCCGATAGTGCGCGCTTTGTCGGCGCCGCACCCCAGCAAGTCGATACCTTCGTCACCACCGTGCGGCCCCTCGCTAAACGCTACGTTGGCGCGACGGACTACCGGCCGGCCCGCTTGCTGTAATTTTGCCTAGGCAAGCCCGCAGCTTAGGCTGACCAAGGGTCGGGGTGGGAAATTTTCGTTTGCTTCCGCCGCTCCGCCCGCGCTTCCTCTCCCATTCTAGCAGTCGAATCCCCATATAAATTTAACACCACACTATCATGGCTGAACTCGTAGGAAACGTCTTGGTGGGCCAATCCGGAGGCCCCACCGCCGTCATTAACGCTAGCGTCGCCGGCATCATTGCCGAAGCGCTCAACCATGAGTGCATCGAGGAGATTTACGGCACGCTCAACGGGGTACTCGGTATTCTTCAAGAAGACCTGATCGACCTCGCCTCGCAATCCCAGCAGCAGATCCGCGCCCTCAAGCACACGCCTGGCGCGGCCCTCGGCACCTGCCGTTTCAAGCTGAAGAAGCAGGCTGACTTCGACCGGGTCCTAGAGGTCTTCAAGGCCCATAACATCCGTTATTTTTTCTACATCGGCGGCAACGACTCCCAGGATACGGCCGACAAGATCTCCAAGCTCGCGCAAGCGCAGGGCTACGAGCTGCGCGTGATCGGCGTGCCCAAGACGATCGATAACGATCTGCCCCTTACCGACCACACCCCCGGCTACGGCTCCGTCATCAAGTACCTCGCCACCACCGTGCGCGAGCTCGCGTGTGACAATGAAGCCATGGGTCAAGGCGACTTGGTCTCAATCATTGAGGTCATGGGTCGCTCTGCTGGCTGGATCGCGGCGGGCGCCACCCTCGCCAAGCGCAAGGATCACCCGCACGATCCGCCGCATATCATTCTGCTGCCCGAGGTCCCATTCTCTCAAGAGAAGGTTCTCGAGGAAGTGAAACGCGTGCTCAAGCGCGAGAAGTTCTGTCAAATCATCGTCGCTGAAGGTCTGGTTGACGCTGACGGCAACTACCTCGCGGCTGATGCCGCCACCGACGCCTTCGGCCACGCCAAACTCGGCGGCGCCGGCGATGCTCTCGGTGAAATCATCGAAGCTAACATCCCTGGGGTGAAGGTCCGCGTGGCCAAACCCGGCATCACCCAACGCGCCGCCGCACACGCCGGTTCCAAGACCGACGCCGACGAAGCGTATCTCGCTGGTCAAGCCGCCGTCGAAGCCGCCATCCGCGGCGAGACCGATAAGATGATCACCCTGGTGCGTGGCGACACCGAGCACTATACCGTTGAGACCGGCCTAGCCGCCTTGAGCGAGATCGCCAATGGCGTAAAGAAACTGCCGAAAGACTGGATCAATGAAGACGGCGTGAGCATGAACTTCCAGTTCCTGCGCTACGCTCAGCCGCTGATTATGGGCGAAGTTGCCGTGCCTTACGTCGATGGCGTGCCCGTGTTCGCCAAGCTCGACAAGTCCCGCGTGAGCAAGCTGCTGCCCGCTTACGAGATCTAATCGCTCGAAACCACGTTTCAACAAAAGGGCGGGACTTGGGCCCGCCCTTTTTTGTGCCCTGATCTAAGCAGGAGCGGCGCGGACTAGCGTAGGCACGCCGCTAGCAATCGCTCGTAGACCGCCGTGGCCGCGATGGGTTCATCTGCTGGGGTTACCCCCGTACCGATTAATACCGGCCACTCGGCCGTATCCGCCGGACACGTCCCATGGGAGCCTTTAACCAGCGACGGATCTAGGGCGATCACGTCCATTAGCATCCTAAAACCAAGCGCCTTACGCGCCAGTTTCCCTAGGACCTTTAATCTAGGAAAACGAATCAATGGATCCACAAACAGCTCCACGGGATCGTAGCCGTACTTGCGATGAATATCGACGCAGCGCGCAAAATCCGGGGCTCGCGCCTCATCATCCCAATAATAATAAGTGAACCAAGCATCCTCGCTTGAAAACGCCACGAGGTCACCGGAGCGCGCATGATCGAGCCCTTCGGCCCGTTGTTCCGCGGCATCGAGTACACGCGCCACTCCGTCTAGGCCTTCGAGCACTGATCGCACCGCCGCGATTAGTGAAGGGTCATTCACATAAATATGCGCCACTTGATGATCCACGATGGCGAAGACCTTGCTCGCGCCGCAGTCGAGTAACTCCATGCCGAGTTCCTCCTTGATCGTAATCCAGCCGCGCTGCCGAAAGACCCGGTTTAATGCGAGGGTACGCTTAACCGAGGTGATCCCATATTCTGAGAGTATCACCGAGCGCACGCCGCGCTGGGCGTAAAAGTCGATCAGGCCGCCCGCCACGCGATCAATCTGGCGATAGTCCGCAGCGATCCGCGGGTCATCGGGTCCGAGCCGCTGAAGATTATAATCAAGATGCGGCAGATAAACAAGCGACAGGTCCGGCTGGTGCCGTTCTTCCACCCATTCGGCCGAGCGGGCAATCCACTCGGAGGAGGCGATCCCGGCACGTGGGCCCCAAAAGGCCGGAAATGGAAACGCTCCGAGGTCGGCCTTGATCTGCTCGCGCAGCTCCATCGGGTGAGTATAAACATCAAAAATTTTTCGTCCATCCGCCGGGTACATCGGGCGCGGCGTGATCGACCAATCGGCCGAAGCGTACATATTATACCACCAAAATAATTTAGCGCACGTGAAGCCCGGCCGCTGTTCACGTAACGTCTCCCAGAGTTTCGGCCCCTGTACGAGGTGATTGGATTGTTTCCAGAAGTGATGTTCTGCGAGCGTGCGATCGTACCAGCCATTCGCCACGCATCCGTGGCCGGCGGGCGGGCGCCCCGTCAGGTAAGTACTCTGAGCGGTGCAGGTCACGGCTGGCAGCACCGGCTTCACCCGAATGAGCCCTCCCTGTTGCGCTGCCGCGAGTAACCGCGGAGTATCAGGCCCCAACCCGCGCGCGGTGAGGCCGACGACGTTGAGGATTGCCGTACGCTCAGCCATAACGCTCCCGCAATTCATCAAACGCGGCTTTTACCACCGCGCCATCGATTTCATGAATATCTAGCCGCACCCCGGGTGCGCGGATCATGGGAATGGTCAAGCGGCCGCCCAGGTGCTCCCTAAATTCCTCCAATCCATCTAACATATCCTGCCGGCCTGTCGCACTGCGGATTTGTTTCACCGGCGCGAACAACTCGAAACCGAGCGCACCAATGACGCCAAGGATACGCTCCGCCTCTGCCTCCGGCAATAATCCGGTACGACGCGCGTAAATGAGGTCAATCGCCATACCGACGGCGACGGCCTCGCCGTGACTCACGCGAAAGTCCGTGAGCTGCTCCAATTTGTGAGCGGCCCAGTGCCCAAAATCCAACGGTCGCGCGGAGCCGCGCTCAAACGGATCACCGCCGGTCGCGATATGTTCCATATGCTGACGCGCGCTCTCGCGGATAACCGCTTCAAACGCTTCTGACTCAAATTTTGCTAACGCCCCGACCCGCGCGGCGATAAACTCAAAAAACTTCGCATCTCGGATTAGCGCGACCTTCACGGCTTCGATCAAACCCACGCGCCGTTCGCGCTCGGGCAGTCCGCGCAGAAAATCCAGATCATTGATGATCGCGTGGGGCACGCCGAAGGCGCCGAGCCAATTTTTCTTCCCAAAATAATTAACGCCATTTTTTACACCCACGCCGCCGTCGCCTTGGCTGAGGCTGGTCGTAGGAAGACGCACCAGTGGAATGCCGCGGTGGGCCGTCGCCGCGCCGAAACCAACCAAGTCTAATACTGCGCCCCCACCGAGCGCGATCACGTACGAGTGCCGGCAAAGACCCGCGGTCTCGATTGCGGCCCAGATTTTTTCTAACTGCGAAAAATCGTTCTTAACGGCTTCGCCGCCGGCCAAGGCTACCGGCTCCGCGGCCAACCGGATCGCCTCTCCGCGCGCCGCAAACCAGCGCGTAATCTTGGTGGCGATGTTTGGAAAAGCTTTTTCTAAGCCCGCATCCCAAAAGACCAACGCGCGGATGCGTTCACCTGGCTCCCGGGGTGTGAGCGTGTGTGCGAGCGTGAGATTTTCCGGCGCGAACACATCGCGCGTGAAAATTAGCCGATGCTCATGGTGCAGCGTGATAGGGAAAGAAACGACGGAGGAGGGCTCGGTCATGGAAGTGGGAGAATTAGCCCGCATCCCTCGCGCCACCGCAAGGCCGCAATCGCACGCTTAGCTAGAAGCCGCTTTACGCTGCGCCCACTTGCCAAGCGGCACCGCCGCCGCGCAACACGCCGCGGGGATCAAGGCCACGGTCGCGAGCAACGCGACGGCGTCCACGAACGGGATGAATGCGAGCATCTTGCGGACGATTTGCCCGAGTTTTTCCGTGGGGGCTCCGGGGTGATATTCGCGGCGGGCGAGCAGACTCAGTACAACGATGTAGACAAAAAGTGCGATCACCCACGCGACGAAGGCTGAGCCCATGGTCTGGCCAGGAAGGCTCGCAATTGTGACCGCGAGCATCACACGGCAGCCCGCCATCAGCAGGACGGAGCCGGTCCAGCGTTTGTGGAGCCAATCGTACAGGAGAATCGTCGCAGCCAAGCCCGCCGCAGCAAATGAGGAGGCGCCAAGAAAAACCAATAGACTGAGCCCGGCTGAGAGTTGTAAGGCGCCGACCCCAGCCACCGTAGAGCGCGCGATGAGTCCGCGCGGGATCGCGCGCTCGGGACGATGGGCACGATCAAAATCGGCGTCGAAAGCGTCGTTAAGCGTCGTGCCGCCGGCGTAGGCGAGGCTACCCGCAAGGCCCGCGAGTAGGAGTGAACTGAGCTCGGGCCACGTGCCCACGATCGGCGCGGAAAGGACCAGGGCGGCGAGTACGTTACTCCAGACGGAGGGAAAATTACCCGCGCGTGCGAGATCGAGCCAAAGGCGCAATGGAGAGGTGCTCATCGGATTCAAGCTCAAGCGAGGCCGCGGCCGCGGAGCGCGGCCAGGGTCCAATCGTATTCGCCCACGAGCTGATCTTCAATGCTCACGCGCAGAGCGGGCGGAAGCACTTCCCAGGTGTAGGTTTCCATTTCGGCGTGTTGGCACGCCGTAGGATGCGCCTGCATCCAATCCAAGGCACCCAGCAGGTGATCGCGCGTGTCGCCAAACGGGGCGCCCGGCGCGGCGTGCAGCGGGAGATGAAAATGAACCCGCCACTCCTCATCAGGTTGCGTGGGGGTGAGGTCGGCGAGCGCATCGGGCAAATCAACGTAGCGCCTTCGTACTAGGCCGGTAGCGGGGCAGCCCACGACGACTTGGTGCAGGTAAGTCGGTTCGACGAAGGCGGCGAGCGCGGCGCGGCCGGCGGCATCCGGTTTCACGCGAAGCGCAGAGCTCAAGTGGATTTTACTCAGGCGCAAGCCGGCAGCGACGAGTCGATCGAGCGCAACAGGGGCCGATTCAAATTCTACGCCCAAGTGGCAACAATCGTAGTTTACGCCGACATAGCGGAGTAGTCCATCGAGCTGGACGGAGCGATCACTCGCACGCCAGTCATTGAAAAAATCTACAGTTTCAGGCGACGTCTCAAACGTGCAGCACGGTTCGGGCTCGAGGCCGAGGTGAAGATCGCGGCCAGTGCGCTCGGAGAGTTCGGCAATGGTGCGGCCAATCGCGGTGAGATTGGTGAAAATAGCAGCCCGGCGCGCCGGATCGTCTTGGGTCCAGGCTTTAAACGAACCAGGAACGGTACTCACGCTGCCGGCAAGGCCCGCGGGCACGAGTTGAGCAATCAGGGCAAAGAGGCGTTGCGTGTAAGCGAGGCGTTCAGGTGTGGACCAATCCGGCGCGTAGACTTGCTCCTTCACGCGCGTGCCGTGGAAGCTGCCGTAGGGAAATCCGTTGATCGTGAAAACGTAGCAGTCGTGCGTGTCGAGCCAGTGGCGGAAGGCGGTGAGTGCGGCCGGTTGCGCGAGTTCTTCAGCGGCACGGGCACCCAGGCGCAAACCGATCGCGTACGGGCGGCCGGGAGCGACGCGGCGGCGAACAACCAGCGTGTGCCGCTCAAGGGTTTCGAAGGTCTGCGCCCAAGTTTCGCCGCGGTGGACGTTGGTGCAGTAAGCAAGATGAAGGCCGTGATTAAGTTGCATCCGAGACCTCAATCACCGAGACGAAACTTCGGGCACTGAGAGAGAAAGCGTACTGGGTTCTGGTAGAGCACTTGGTCGACGTACGAAGCGCTGTGACCGCGGCGGCGCATTTCAAAGGCCGTCTTTGGCACAGCGAGCGGATCGCTCACGCCCCAGTCGCAGGCGGAGTTGAGCCAGATACGATCGTGGCCGGAGGTTTCCAGCATATCCACGGCGCGGGGCGGCGAGGATTTTGAATCAGGATAAAGCGTGATGCCGGCCCAAAAGCCGCGGTCGAGAACCAGATTTACCGTATGTTCCTCGACGTGGTCGATGATGACGCGTTCAGGTTTTACGCCGGGATGTGAGCGGAGTAAATCGACGATCAAGCGGGTGCCTTTGAGCTTGTCCTCTAGGTGCGGGGTATGAACGAGGATGAGCTGGTTATATTTGACCGCGAGTTCAACGTGTTGCTCGAAGACCTTGAGTTCGTTGCGCGTGTTGCGATTGAGGCCGATCTCGCCGATACCGAGGACGTTGGGCTTGGCGAGAAACTCCGGGATCATCGCCAAGACATCCGCCGCAAGGGCGAGGTCTTCGGCTTCCTTCGGGTTGATGCACAGCCAAGCAAAATGCGGGAGCAGAAATTTAGCGGCGCGGGCCGGTTCGTATTCGGTGATCTGACGGAAGTAATCACGAAAGCCGTCGACTGAGCTACGGTCGAACCCGGCCCAAAATGCCGGTTCGCACACCGCAACGCAACCGGCAGTGACCATCGCTTGGTAGTCGTCGGTGGTGCGGCTCACCATGTGGCCGTGGGGCTCGATAAAACGCATGGTCAGGAATTATTTAGCCCGTTTAGGGGACTGAGATTTTTGCCACGCGCCGAGGGCGGCTTTGCCCGAGGTGATGAGGTCGGGCTTCACGGTGGGATCGCTGAGCTGTTCAAGGATGCGACGAGCGCGGGCAGGTTTGCCGTCGACCAAAATTTTGACGGCCTGGCGCAGGGCCGCACAGCGAAAATCACCCGCGGCGCCGTAGCGCTCAACGCGGTCGAGGAACGCCGCGACTTCGATGAGCTTGGCGCGCACAGGCACAAAACTGTGATCCACCACAGCGCGTTGCGCGGCGGCGGCGGGCAAGCGAGCCGAGGTGCGAGGAGAGCGAGGCTGGGTCATCGGAAGGGAGAAGGTTAAAAAGCCAGAAGTCGGCGTGCAGGTCAAAGTAAACACGGCAGGGGGCGCCGCGAATCAACCGGCGCGCCCGGGGCTTAAATTCAGGCGAGGCCGAGGTGTTTGAGCGCGGCGGGCGTGGGGCCTTCGTAGGTGGCGAGGGGAACGTTGCCGATGTAGCCGAGGTCTTTCATCCCTTCAGGAGTGGTGTAAAAACCGCCCGAGGTGAGATCACGGAATTTATTAAAGAAGAGCGCCGCGGTTTTGAACGCGGGTTTCGCCTTCGGGACGTAACAGATGTCATCGCAGAGGGCGCGTTGTTGACTGGCGACAAGATCGGCGAAGTCGTTGCCGAAGCGTTTTTGAGCTTCGGCGTCGATCCAGCCGAGGCCCTCGATGACGAGGGCGCGATCTTTATCGTGGCCGGGATAGGGTGCACTGATCCATTCGTCGATGAAATCGGGTACGCCAACCGCGGAGGCGGCGGGTGAGGTCGCGTCAGCCGGGATGATGACGTCGCAGAGGGCAGTCGCGGTACGGCGCTGGCCGGCGGTAAAAGTGAGCGCCCAGAAATCACCGGGTTTGTAAATTTTATTAAGCTCGGGGTCGGTGCCATAGCCGACGGCGGCTTGGGTCGTTGCGAGCGCGGCGCCAGCCACAGCGGCGCGGTCCATAATGGCGACCGAGGCGGCGGCGGTGAGCATCCACTTGATGGCGGTGCGGCGATCCAAACGGGGCCGCGCGGAAGAATCGGACGGGGTCATGTTAGAGGTTTCCTTTCTTCATTTCGGCGAGGAGGTAATCACTGGCGCGCCAGGCGAGCGCCATGATGGTGAGGGTGGGATTTTTGTCGGCGTTGCTAGCGAAGGGACCGCCATCATTAACGAAGATGTTTTTAACATCCCAGGTTTGGCCCCATTGGTTGGTGACCGATTTTTTGGGATCGCTGCCCATAATGGTGCCGCCGACTTCGTGGATGATTTTACCACCCGGCTCGATGGCTTCGAGGCCCGTGGCGTCGAGCTTGTTGGGCTTTCCGCCCATGGCGGTGATGATATCGGCAAAGGTGCGCTGCATGTGCGCGGCTTGGCGGGTCTCGTGGTCGGACCATTTCCAGTGAAAGCGCAGCACAGGGGTACCCCATTTGTCTTTCACCGTAGGGTCTAGATCGCAGTAAGAGTCGGCGTTGGGGATCATATCGCCGCGGCCGGCGAAGCTGACGAAGGTGCCGTAGTAGCGGCGGGCGTCTTCTTTAAATTTGCGGCCGTAGCTACCGGCGGTGAGGCCGGCGACGGCCGTGGCGGCGCCGATGCCGGGCATGCTGCGACCGGTTTGGAATTCGATGTGATAGCCTCGAGCGAAGTCGAGTTTACCGGCTTTTTGTTCCTGATAAAGCCACCAGGGAACGTACATGTGAGCGCCCCCGGCTCCGTCCTCATTGTGGGGGGGCATGTTTTCGAGCAGCGGGATCTGGCCGCCGAGGCGCGCGCCGACGGTGTCCATGATGTATTTACCGACAAGGCCGCTGGAGTTAGCGAGGCCGTTGGGGTAGCGCGGGGATTTGGAATTAAGCAGGATGCGCACGGACTCAGCGGAGCTCGCGGCGAGCACGACCACGCGGGCTTTTAAGGAGTGGGCTTCACCGGTAACGCGATCGATATAGATGACGCCGGTGGCCTTACCGTTTTCATCCATGGTGATCTCGCGCACCATGGCGTTGGGCAAGATATCGAGATTGCCCGTGGCAAGCGCCGGAGGGAGGTGGACGGTGGTGGATTGATAGTTCGCTTTGATCGAGCAACCGCGGCCACACTGAGTCGCCCAGAAGCACGCGGCGCGATCACGCATCGCCTGCGCAAGGATACGCTGAGCGGTGGGATTTTGTGGGTGAAGTTTTGCGGGGATGCGTTCGGCGTCCTGCTTCACGCTCAAGACCGCACGGTGAATGGGGATAACAGGCAGGCCAAGTTTCTTAGCGCGTTTTTGCGCGAGCAGTTCGCCCGCGCGGGCCTTGGGGGGAGGCAGGAGCACGCCCTCGGGAGAATTAGGGGTGTTTTCGAGGCCTTCGTTGGTGCCGTAGACGCCGATGAGCATCTCGACTTTATCGTAATAGGGCGCGACGTCTTCGTAGCCGATGGGCCAATCCAGGCCAAGACCATCGCGGGAGTAGGGTTTAAAATCGTAAGGCCCATTGCGCAGGGAGATGCGGCCCCAGTGGTTGGTGCGGCCGCCGAGCATCCGCGCGCGCCACCACCAAAATTGACGCGTAGGATCGCTCGAGGCGCTCGTGTAGGGCTCACCTGGAACCTGCCAACCGCCATCGACGGTCGAATCATGGAAACCGAAAGGTTTGTCCGCGGTGCTGGCGCCGCCGAGGGGAGCTTGGCCGTTGGTCTGAAACATCGCGGTCTCTTTGACGGGGTCGTAGTTGCGTCCCGCTTCGAGCATGAGGACCTTCACGCCCTCCATCGCGAGCGTGTAAGCCGTCTGGCCGCCACCGGCACCGGAACCGACGACGATCACATCATAAGTGGGCTGAGTCTTACTGGCAGTGATGATGGGCATGGAAAAAGAAAGACGAGGGGGAGATGAAAGCGTTGGGACTAAAATCAGGAATTGGCCGGCGTTAAGGCGACGTAAGGATCTTCGCGCAAAACCGAGACGGTGCGCCCCGCGAGGACGTGATACCACACGCGAGCATTAGCGAAGAGTACGAGCGCTACGAGTACAAGAAATGCGCCGGTCACGGCCGCGTCGATTTGGTTGTTCACCATCAAGGTGCGCCACATGGCCATATCCGCCGGCGTGCCGCCGGCGGCAAGTTTCGCTTCGTAACCGCGAGCGAGCGCGAGAAATCCGATCGGGGCAGGACTAAAAATTTTCATTAAACCGGCCGTTGAGGTCACTGCGAGCAGCCAGCTCAATGGCAATAAGGTCACCCACGCATAGCGGGCGCGGCCCATTTTGAATAACACGGTCGTACCGAGCGCGAGCGCGACGACGGCGAGCAATTGGTTCGCCACGCCGAAAATCGGCCAGAGCGAATTGATGCCGCCAAGGGGATCCACCACGCCTTGATACAAGAACCAACCCCACGCGCCTACAAAGGCGAGGGTGGCGATAAAATTACCCGCGGTGGATTTTGTCTCGCCGAGCGGTTTCCAAATATAACCCAACAAGTCCTGCACGATAAACCGCCCCACCCGCGTGCCAGCGTCGATTGCCGTTAAAATAAAAAGGGCTTCAAACATGATCGCGAAGTGATACCACAATGCGAGGGCGGCCTTGCTGCCGATGACCCCCGCAAACATGTGCGCCATACCCACGGCAAACGTCGGTGCCCCGCCCGTGCGGCCCACCATGTTTTTTTCGCCTACGCTAGCGGCGAGATCGGCCATCTGGGTCGTCGTGACTGGAAAGCCCAGCGCCGTGACTTTAGCTACGACGGCCGCCGGTTCGCCTTTCATGTTGATCGCGAAATATTCACCGGGAGCCATGGCGCAGGCCGCAATGAGTGCCATCACACCCACACACATCTCAGTCACCATCGCACCATAACCGACAACGCGGATATGATTTTCTCGGGCCAGCAATTTCGGTGTCGTCCCTGAGGAAATAATGGAGTGAAAACCGGACACGGCCGCACAGGCGATCGTGATAAAACAGAAAGGAAACACGGGGCCCGCAAACACCGGCCCGGTACCGTCAATGAACTGGGTAACCGCCGGCATCTGCAAGGTGGGCGCCAATACGGCGATCGCGCAACCGAGCGCAACCACGGTGCCGATTTTCATGAACGTGCTGAGGTAGTCGCGCGGTGCGAGTAACATCCACACCGGCAAGACCGAAGCGATCACAGCGTAAACCATAATGCCCCACGCGAGCGAAGTGCCATTGAGGGTTAACCAACGCTCAAGCGAGGTGCCCGGGAGCAATTGCCCCGCCCAGACCGCCGCGAGTAACGCGATCACGCCTGCCGCGCTGATCCACACCAGCTTTGCGCCACTATGGGCGCCCCGCATCGCCAAACCCATGACGACAGCGATCGGCATCGTCGCTAGAATGGTAAACAAGCCCCACGGGCTCTCCGCCAGAGCGTTGACCACGACCAGTGCCAGCACGGCGAGTAAGATCACCATAATGCCCAAAATGCTCACCAAAGCCACGAGCCCAGCAAACGGCCCGACCTCATCGCGCACCATTTGCCCAAGCGATTTACCGCCGCGTCGCACTGAACAAAACATAATCATGCTGTCGTGAACCGCGCCGCCGAGCGTCGCGCCGATCAACATCCACAACAGCCCGGGGAGATAACCAAACTGCGCCGCCAGCACCGGCCCAACGAGTGGCCCTGGCCCGGCGATCGCTGCAAAATGATGTCCAAAGACGACCCATTTATTCGTCTTCACGTAATCCTTACCATCGCCCTTGGTCTCGGCCGGGGTCGCGCGCAGTTCATCGAGCGCGAAGACTTTCGCCATCAACCAGGCGGAGTGAAACCGGTAGCTGATCGCAAACACACACAATGCCGCGACGACCATCCACAGTGCGCTTAACGGTTCACCACGATGCCACGCGAGTACCGCGATACACGCCGTACCGAGCGCGATGATCGCGCTCCAACCGATGACCGAAAAAATACGGCGCGAAGAAACAACATTCATAGTGCTACTCATGGGGAAAGGGGAACTCTGCGACGATGCCCGCCGTCACGACTTCGGCAAGCCTGCGCGCTTGACCTCCTCCCGGCCCTGAAGGGCCGGGATTCCCTTAAGCTGCACGCCTGCGAAGCAGGCGGGCGCGTTGAGGGGCGGTTCCCGTTTCACCGGAGCCTGAAGCTCCTCCACGGACAGTGGCGGCAAGTCCTGCCGACATTATATTCTGAGCGGCGATCACATCGGCATGGCCGGAGTGAGCGCATTT
>Ga0136642_1000186_pt1 | contig 36873 bp, 53 predicted proteins | sample LowCatLa1302831Y_FD_115313 | JGI IMG/M metagenome (GOLD analysis project Ga0136642, IMG submission 115313) | Freshwater microbial communities from Lower Cathedral Lake, Yosemite National Park, California, USA - 13028-31Y | ecosystem: Environmental > Aquatic > Freshwater > Lake ... | reverse complement strand
TCTACTTGACGTTTGTAGTTCGCAATGAGGTCATCTTGTCGTTTTTTCTCAGCTTCCTTTTTTGCTTTGAGTGTTGCGGCACTGACTTTATGAGGGTACTTCTTAGCGCAGAGTGTTAGGATTTCTTCATAACATCTCTTAATTATTTCATAATTAATCTCGCCATCTTCTTTAGCGCCCCAGTAAAGTATGTTATATGTGAATGGTGCTTCATCTTTCAGAAGATCATATTGAACTTTCTTTTCTTTGAGTGCGTCGACCATCCAATCTGCCTTACTATCACTGAAATCGGTTGCTTCATCGAGGCGTTCAAGAAGTGCAAGGACTTGACCTTCTGGAGTCTCTGGCATATGACCCTCAATCCAATTTTTGTCAAATTTTGGCCAATCATCATGATGAATGAGTGGATGGATACCATTGCGTTTATAAGTTTCATAAAGTTTCTTATTCTTTGTATCGAGTAGATGAGCCATTTTGATATATTTTATTTTAAATTAGAAATTTAAATCATTTTTTTCTTAAAAATGTGTAGTTTATTTTACAATTCTATTGAATTCTGTTAAACTGCATTGGATAAAGGTATAAGGGGAATTTAAACTATTACATAGAAAAGATAGTTATAAAATGGCGCATCAAGGAACTTATTTACTTGGACTTCGTTTATTAATGCTCCCAGAAAATAATATTCATGATCACACATATGAAGCTCTTTTGTTATTAGCTTTAGTGATAAAGTGGATAAATGAACGAATACACAGAATGTATTTCAAAAATATAGATTGGCAATCTTCTTTACAGCCATCAACAAATTATACACATACAATATTTACATAATTTCACTATTTTTAAAATGTTCTTTTATACGTGCTTTATCTTCTTCATCTAAACACCAGTCCATTATTCTGGAAGGTTCCCATGTTATTTCTAATAATTCTTTTTTAATTTCTTGTAATTGTTTTTTTGATTGTGTTTTTTTATAATTTTCTACAATTGATGGTCGTGCATGTATTTGAATAATTGGTTTAAATTTATCTTTTTCAAGATTTTGTTTAATACTTGGAATAAGAGGATATTTACTACCAACACCAGTTGAGTATAGAAAATAGTCGGCTTGATCAAGATAACCTATTATTGGATATTGAACAAGTGCGATTCTATATTCATTTTCAAAACATCCGTAATATAATGAGAAATTTATTGATGACATAGGTTCATTCATTAAATTAAACAACTTGAGTCTTATTTCTTGATATCGTAAGCTAATAATTGATACAGGGATTCCATTGAAAATCCATTCTGTTTCATTTTTGTATAGTATTACATTATATATTTCTTTCTCTGCAAGAAATATTTTACAAATAAATGATTCGGTTGAAGTATTTTTAATTGCAAGTAGTATATCTTTTCCATTTGAAATTAATAGTTCATTATTTATAAGTGTCAATTTATCTTCAAATATAGATGCTTTCGAATTAGTAACTATCATATTTAGTAAAGCATCATTAAGATCTGTAGGAAATATATAGGTAGATTTTTGAATATTTTGTTCAAAATCATCGAATAATTTTGTTATACAATTTACACATTCCGCTGGTGATATTATTGGTTGCATTTTTGTACTATGCTAATTATACTTTTTATATTTCATTTTTATATTTCATTTTTTAGATAAAGATATTATTTAAAAGATAGAGATAATGAATACATATTATGAATACATACAATTATATAGAAACTAAAGAACTTACTTATAGGGTACTCTATAATAAACATATAAATACATCGAGTCGACTAATTTCTTTATGTATTTATTCATTTATGCGTTTTTGTGAAATTATTGATTATTGGTTACCTCCATCTAAACAAACTGAGGGTGAAAATCCGTTAAATACTTAAATTAATATATGTGAGTAATATAGAACTATTTTAATAATCATGGATATGAATCATGTAGCTGTTGTTGGTTATTCAGCCCTATTTGCCTTTTCTGTAACTAAATTAAAAGATACTGTGCGTAATTCTCTTGATTTCTTTGCAAATCTTCTTTTATTAACTGGTCTTCTTTCACTTATAATATATCACATTAAACTGATACAAACTGGGAAAGATATTGACCAAGATACTATGCAACGTAACTTACGTTTAACTGCTCACAGTACTCTAACCACTTTCTTCTTAATAACTCTAACACCATATTCCACCTCTCGTTTCAGCTCATATGATTGGTTTGGTTTAGCAGGTCATGCATCACTCTTTGTATTTGTTCTTAAAAACATGTCACAAATCTTTGGTGTAGGTATGCTTGCCCTTTATTTCATTGGTGCAACACTTCGTGCTGGTTCTAAACGTGGTCTTGAACTTCTTCAATTTTTCGGTCGTATGTTAATGACTATTTTCTTCGTTGTTGCATTTATCAATGGCGTAATACCAAAATAGATAGCTGCGAAAATTTATTATTTTTAATCTATTTAAAGATCTCATTAAATATATACATATCACTAGAAGAATACTATGAATAATTTTGAAGATAAAGTTTTACATTCACAAGTATTTCTTATTAATTTAGATGTAGCCACAGATAGACTCAAGGTTGCTTTAAAAAATATTGCTGATGCAGGATTTACTAAGGTCGAATGTGTTTCAGGAATACATGCTGCAGAACTTGATGATGAAGGTCTTGCTGCAGAATGGGCAAAACACGGTTCGCCGAAATTATGTGTTGATAATGATAAAGGACGCAAATTTAAAGAACAAATTGGTCGTCAAGGATGTATGTTATCTCATTTAAAAATTTGGAAGATGATACTTGAAATGGAAAATGTTAGCGACGACACGTATTTTACAATTTTTGAAGATGATATTATATTTCATAACCAATGGAATACACTTGCACCATGCTTTTATTTGAAAACACCGTGCGATTTTGATATCTTATATATTGGAAATCAAATGGCAGTAGATGATTTAAAAAATACACGTAAATATGTTGTTCAACTACCAACATATTGTAATCATGCGTATATTATAACAAAACAAGGGGCTCGTAAATTATATCATTGGATTCTTAGCCGTGAAGAAGGTGTTTATACTATTGATGAAACTATGCATAATCATATGAAAACTAAAGGAAAGCGAGATTTTATTTGGTATTGCTGGAATATTACACGTTTAGAAGCATCTACTTATGCACTTAAGTTAAGTGAAACATCTAAAACAAATTTACGTAGTCTTAATTATTTAGAACGTACAACTGGTCTAGTTTATCAAAATATAGATTTTAAATCATTTATCAATGAAGGTTTATACACTATTTTTGATGACCCAAATATGAATGCACGATTTAAAGATTATAATGAAAATACAAACTAAAGTACACTGTATAATGATTAATTTTACTCGAGATATTATAGAATCACAAGTATACATTATAAATTTAGATGTAGCTACTGATAGGTTTTATGATGCACAAAATAATATATCTAGTGCAGGTTTTGAAAAAATTATGCGTATGAGTGGTGTGCATGCCGCAAAAATGACTGCAGACGAATTGGCCGATGAATGGATAAACCATGGGTCACCATTGATAAAAACTGATGGACTGACAAGTATTTTACTCAATGTACATATTGGACGCGAAGGAATAATATTATCACAATTAAATATTTGGAAAATGATAATTGAAATGAAAGATGTTGACGATAATACGTATTTTACAGTTTTTGAGGATGATATTGTATTTCATAGTCAATGGAAAGAACTTGCGCCACTCTATTGTATGAAAACACCACATGATTTTGATATTTTATTTATGGGCAATCAACTGCAGATTATAAGTCCTCATGGTGTTCTAACACCTGTACTGTCTAATAAACACGTGTGTAGACTACCTTCATTTTGTTTACATGCATATGTTATTACAAAACGAGGGGCAAAGAAAATATATGATGCAGTCTTATCGTATCCTGGAGGAGTTTATACAATAGATTTAATGTTATTTGATATGATGCGAGAATTAAATGGAAATACATGCCCATTTAATTGGTATTGTTGGAATGTTGCAAAGTTCTTTCCTTGTGAAAGACACAATGGCGAGGAAGTTTCTAATTTTCATAAAGTAAGAAATAATGGCCTTGTTTTCCAAAATTCTGAATTTGAATCTTTTATTTGTTAATTTTTTTATATCTATATGGTAATGAAGTATTTTCATTTAAATCCTCAAGGAGGATTTAATGATATTTTATCACAAATATATTACTGTATAGAATACTGTATAAAATGTAAAAGAATCCTTCTACTTGGTACTATTCACTCATATTATACTTTTAATTTTGCAGATTATTTCACACTGAATTTACCAAATATTGTATATGATAATAATGATATTCAACGAATTTTAACTGAAAATTCATCAGCATCATCACGAGAAATAGAAGAGTATATTTGTTCACTTATTGAAAATAAAATAGACTATACTGAAGATATCCTTTATTATTGTAATTGTGGAGGTCGCGGTGATAATTATTGTTTATTTTATTTTATGGAATTAAAACCTTGGATTAAAGATTATTGTAAAAATAATTATTTGAATATACCAAAACCATATATGGCTATTCAAATTAGAAATAAAGATTATTACAATATAGATTATAAAACAATTGTTTATGAAAAATATAAAGACATTATTCATAAACAATCATCAATTTATCTTGCAACAGATGATAGTGAATGCATTGAGTTTTTTAAAAGCTTTGGATTAAATATTTATAATTTTACTACTTTTCCAAATCCAGGTTATGTTAATTTACATATGACAAATGGACTTACTAATGATACAAAATTAAATGATCTATTAAGTGACTTATTTATTTGTGGATTAGCAAATACTTTTATATCTGAATCAAAAGGTTTATTTACAGATTTGTGTAAAGGATTAAATGAACATAAATATATAGTACAAAAACTATTTCATTTAGATATTGATTTACCAATTCAAATGAAAGAAAATGAAATTTTTGGATTTCCTGTTATAAGTCAAAGACATACTAAATTTGGTCTACCAAAATTTATAATTACAAAATCTTTATTAGGAATGCCATTGAATATTGAAGTTGAAGATAGAGAACTTTCACTTCAAGAAAAAATGTATCAATCTTCAAGAAGTGTTAAAAATTAAATAAATTCAATAAGTAAATGAATGATATCTTTATTATTAAAAAATTCTCCACATTTTATTATTTTATATTTGCATTGACGAACTCCATTTAAATCTGTATCATTTCTTTTTGATAATTTTATATTCAATACATTATTTGTTTCATCAAAATACAGTTTTTTATCTGGTGATGTCTGTTCAATTATTAATGGAGGATTTTTAGTTCGATATCCAAATATTTTATACTCACATTCTTTTTCATGTATTCTTTTACAAAGAGCCCAATCATCACCTCCCCATCCGTATAAATCGTTTGGATATCCATTTGTTTTTATATATGATATAGAATCAAATACACATGCACCTATTGTATCATAATCTATGAATTTATATAGATCAATAAATCCAGTTTCAAAATTGAGTATATCTTTCGGAAATTCGTGTTGTGTATTAAATAAATAATCTGCATCAATTTGTATATATATTTTATTTTGAATTAAAAGTCGCTCACCTTCAATAAAACATGCATTTAGTAATGCCCCCCGATTAAATTGTTTATTATCATTTTGTTCACAAATAATTATTATATATTTAAGATTATTTTGACTGAAATATTCTTTTATATTTTCAAGTGTTTTTATTATTTGTTCTCTACGAAATGATTGATTATCGCGTGCTCTATATGAAATTGTTATTATATATGTTTTCATCATATATTTATTTAAGAATTATATGTTTTCATCATATAATTCTTAAATAAATATATTTAAAAATGAACCTAAAACCATTATCGACGATTCAATATCCTCCATTTAAAAATGGAATGTATATGGAAGAATTTTTTGATTCGTATTGGAAAAAAGAATCATTTTCATTAAAAGAACGTTTTATCTATTTAGATATCTATTGGAATAATTTATTTAATATATATAATTCAAAAAATATAAGTGAAAATTTAACACATAAAATTATATTTCTATGTAATGAAGCAAAAAAATTAAATAAGTTTGTATTTACAGTATGTCAATGGGATGATGGACCACAATTACAATTTGAAAAACCAGATAATTTTATTATATTTGCAATAGGTGGAAGTAATAATATAAAAGATAAAGCAATTAATTTACCACTTATTACACAGGATATTACATATAGATTGCGCGATACTCCACGATGTGAATTAACAAATAAAAAATATCTTGCAAGTTTTATTGGTACATATACGCACTCGATACGTAGTGCAATGGTAGAAACATTGCAAACATGTAATGAATTTATATTTATAGTTAAAGATGGATGGTCAATAGATATATCTCAAAATGAAATTAATTTATTTATTGAAACTACTCTTCAAAGTAAATTTGGTCTTGCTCCACGTGGTTATGGTATTTCTAGTTTTCGTTTTTTTGAAATTATGGAACTTGGTGTTATACCAGTATACATATATGACAATGAAATTGGGTTACCTTATTTAGATATATTGGATTATTCTAAATTTGCGGTTATTATAAATAACAATCAACTTTCTGAATTACCTAATATTTTAAAAAATATTACAAATGAAGATTATTTGTTAATGTTACGTGAACTAGAAAGAGTAAAATTATGGTTTACTCCATTTGGAGTGTGTAACTATATTCGTGAATATCTTGTAAAATTAATTTAAGTACCACTCATTAATACGTTTAAGAGCTTCTATCTTTGTTTGTAAACCAACACGCCAGTTAACATGTATACATATTTTATCATCTCGCATCCACCATTCTTTTTCAATAGCATCACAGCCTCGTTGAAATAATTCTGCTGGAAAATAGTCCCCACGTATTCCTGGTATACTAGTTATACCTTTAAAAATATCATTTAAAATAACTATTAAATAATCTTGATCATTTCCAGTATTTTCACCTTTATTTATGGTCCATATCCATAATTCTAATAATTTTAATGTTCTAGGAGTACGTTTAATATAAAAACATCCTGCACAAACTGTATTCTCACCATCTTTTTGAAAAATTAATTCACAATTATTTATATATGATGTTGGGTCTTTATAAAATATTATATCAGTATCTATGTAAAATAATTCATCGTATGAATTAGTAAGATATTCTTTTACAAGTTGTGGTTTTAAGGAACACAAAATATTATATTTTTTTTCTTTATAGTTTAATACTTCTCTTTTACCATCACTGAAACAATTACGTGTATCAAGGATAAGCCAATCTTCATTTTTATATTTTTGAAAATATTCACTTGCAATTTCATCTACACATATTAAAATAAGATGATGACCATATTTTGTTAGGATTCTCTGAAAATTAATAAGAAAATTTTCAGTAATTTTATTATAAGACCCTGTTGTAAATGTTATAAAATACATTCACTATATTATATGATATAAAAAATTATATCATTTAGCCTTAATTATCTTTATATCAATCGATTTATATGTGCATTGGCAAATCAATTTATATCAAAATCAAAAGGACTTTTTACAGATTTATGCAGAGGTTTAAATGAAAATAAATATATATTACAAAAACAATTTGGATTACCTATGATTTTACCACCACATTTGTTCCCTAAAGAAAAAACTCCGCAAGAAAAATCATTAGAGTTTGTTTTAAAAATGAGAGAATTGCGTCGTCGATAAGATTATGATTACGATCGTTTCCAAAAGATACTGAAAATGTAGGTACAAATAATTAATAAAACTATTAAAATACAAATACATATACGTATTTTATAATAAATTAATAAACTAATACTATACATTAAACTTATACCTTCAACACTACATTGAAATAATCTGAATATTTTTTCAAGATAAGTATGGGCGATATTATCTGTTGGAAGACACCATCGTTGATCGAAAAGAATTGGTGCAATACAATGTTCCTTCTTTATAAAAAAGTTTTGACATATATATATCAAGGTGTGGAAAATCTGTATCTGACAAAGAATACAAATCTATATTGTCGATAATGTCTAAAAGATGTTTCATACCTTTACGTGATATTGCATAAGAATGTGTTAATACTCCACTAAAATTATAAATATGTGGGCTTATTTCTTTGGATAGTAAATATGGTACAAATGGACTAAATTGAGATTGTTCTAAATTAATTGTCCATCCAAGTTGAAAATATTCCCAGTTTGTATTTGTTTGCATAAAATCGGTTGCAATATTTAATAATGTATTAGAATATGCTGGTGTAGGTATGACGTCATCTTCAAATATTAGGATTTTTTGATGACCTTTTTGATATGCCTCTCTAATAACGTGTATATGTGATTCAAAGCATCCTATTCTTCCTCCACGTGGATTTCTTTTTGCTACATAAAATGTAAATTTTATACCAAGTGATGATAATGTTTTTTCTACTAATTCTTGACGGTCGCTGTTTCCTTCAAGAGTAATGCATTTTATATCATCGAATATTTCATATCCCATCTACTATAGATATGTATTTTTTTCAATGTATTAGTATAAAAAATGAAAATATTAATTATAATATTATTGGTATGATATTATTGATAATAATTGTAAAACTGACCTGAACCGAAATGAAGTGATATAAATGTGCGAAACTCCGATTCCTGATTTGCCAAATCATATTATTGAGCGAATTCTTGATGAAGCTGAATTACCACTTGAAATACGACTTGAATTTATTCCACAGTTTCGATTGACTCCAAAAGCATTACCATATGAATTTGATATTGAACAGGACCTATATTATAATTTTGAATCACATAGATTGCATTTCAATAGATATATTAAAATGAAACAAAAAAAAGACAACTATAATAAAAATTATACTCAAGTTCGTGAAGTTGAAGTATATACATTACTTCATGTTCCTGCAATTGATTGTGAAATTGTAGTTAAAGAAATTGATGATGAATTAATATTTCTTTTTGAACGAATTGTGATGAATTATGAAACTGGTGATTGTGAAGTCTTACGTAGTACTATATGTAATATATTTACTGGAGAACTTATTCAACAACAGTTACTTCAGTAAGTTCTTGATAAGCTTGTGCTTGTGACTGCGACTGTGAAAATGGTATGTTCCATTCATTTTTAATCTTTATTCCATGCAAAATAAAATATAGAAAAATTGTTAGTATATTTGTAAAATATACTGCAAAATGATTAATTAAAAATCCATAAATTGTTGCCATAGTTAAAGCAATGTACATTATAATAATTGAGTATGTAGATAGATCCTTTGATGACTTTGTTTTGTACGTTTTATGAATAAGTGGAAGTAAAGCAACACATTCTAATGTTCCTGCACTAAAACCTAAAAATTCTAAGCTATCTGATTGTTGTCTTTGTTTATTCATTGATATATGGTGAATATTACCATTATTATTATTTTGAAAAGGTGTTTATTTCTTAAATATTGTTAAATAAAAAATGAAAAATGTAGCTACAAATTATTATTAATTATACGAAATTATGGAAGAAGAATCTTCATTTTCATCTCGTTGTTCTTCACCATTATCGTCATTCGCTACTATACCAATCAATGATATTAAAGCATGGCTTGTTGAATTGAAAGTTGATTTACAAACAATACCTCTTGTTAGAAATTATTTTGAAAATATTCGCTCTACTAAATTAACACGAAAAATTGCTGAAATTGAAGCATATATATACATTAATGAAAACGAAACAGATTATGATGGTTTCATTGGTAAACTACCAAAAATACATTATCATGGCTCAAAAATTACAGATATAGTAAATAACTCATATAATTCTTATAAATATATACTTGTTAAAAATAACAAATTCAAATCTAAAAAATAAGTACTTAAAAAATGTTCTTATATAGTATTTAAATAAATAGTTATCAATATGAAAATACAAATTTTATCAGACCTACATATTGAAAAGCGTGGACCATTTATATTTGAAAAAATTGAAGGATGCGATGTTCTTATTTTAGCAGGAGATATTGGAGAAGTAAGCTACAATGAATATGCAAAACTTATTGAAAATATAGCTCCTATGTGGAAATGGGTTATTGTTATTAAAGGAAACCACGAATGTTATGGATTGACTGTACATGAAACAGATAAAATATGTAAAGCTATTTGTGGAGAATGTGAAAACGTTAAATATTTAGAAAAAGAATATTTTGATATTGGTGATGTGCGATTTATTGGTACAACATTATGGTCACATATTTTGCCACATCAAGAAAAAGAAATTAGTGAATATATAAATGATTATAAATATATCCTAGACTGGAATACTAAAAAAACTATCACTGAACACATCGATGCAGTAGATTTTATTGAAAATGAAATATATCCTGCAAAACGTGATAAAAAACGAGTGGTTATTATTACGCATCATGCACCATGTAAAGATGGATGTATTCGTGAAGAGCATAGACATAGTCCAATATCATCTGCATTTTCATCTCGTTTAGAATATTTGTTTACGTGTTTCAATAGTGATTGGGTTTGGGTGTATGGGCACACACACTCAAGTGGCGAACGAGTTCTAGAAAATGGTGTTCGAATAGTGAGTAATCAACTTGGAAAAATTGACGAAGAAACGGGTTTTAACCCTTTATATTTTATTGAAGTTTAATATATATATTTATATCTTTAATTCACTTAAGTGTTGAAGATATCCTTCATCTTCGTCTCGAGATCTGAAATAATGAATTATTTCAGATATAAGTTTAGGAGGGCATTGAGGTGTTGGTATAATGAGTCCATCTTGATTTATAGTTATATGTCTTGACGGTTCATAATTATTACGTACAAGTATATACCAACGGTCGCCATAAAATCGTTTCTTTTTTGAACCATGAAAATAGTGCCTAATTACTCCTGGTACATAACCAAGTCGTAAATTTTTAACACGTGTTTCGAAAGCTACTACTGACGCTTTATATTCTGGTGTAACTTCTTTATTTACACTTACTCCTCCATTTTTAATATAAGATAAGGCCATATTATGATCGCCTGCACCAAGTATTGATTCTTGATATATACCACCCATTTTTTCATAGGCTTTACGTGTACATGCCCAAGCAAAACCTGGGTGCCACATTTTAAGAATACCTTGAGAAGAATAGGATTGTTTTTTTGTATATTGATAACCAAAACTATTAAAAATATTCATTGCTTGACCATTAAGATCCATATCGACTGCGTGACTGAAAAGTTGAATTACATCGCGACATCCATTCAATATTTTTAAAGTATCTTTTGCCCAAGTTGCACTTTCAAATTCAATATCTGCATCAATCCATGCGAATGCTTTCCACGATGTAGGAAGTAATTTTTTTACACCAATATTTATCATATTTTCTTTATGCCAAAGTGGAGCAGTCGTTGTACGTAACTGTAAATGACGAGGATTTTTTGAATCTGTAATATAAAATTCTTGTTGGGAATATGCAAGTTCAACAATATATAAAATGACATCGTGTTCTTCTTCTTCAAAACGTTTTATAAATTCACGCGCAAGAATGTATCGACGAGCATATTGACAAGGATTACTCACTGCAATAATAACATGTAATTTATCTTCAATTGGGTCATTGTTTTGTATAGCCATTTTAATATAATTTTGTGTATATGTTATATTGTCAATCTCAATCCCGTGAAGGATAGTCATTTAATAGTTACGTTGGTGTACTATAATTTAAAGAGAAAACTTAACTAAATTAAAATATGCGATTTTAATAGAAATATGCCATACGTTATGCGTAAATTACCAAATAAGGAATTATATCGTGTAAGCAATAAAGAAACTGGTGAAGTCCATTGTAAATCATGTACAAAAGACAATGCAAAAAAACAAATAAGACTCTTAAATTATGTAGAACATGTACCAAATGCTACTTTACGTAATAGCTCTAAAAAATGACCAAAAAGGTCTTTGTTTTTTATTATTGGATTACAATGATTAGAATGGGCTGTCTTTTTCAATGTAGATTCTTTCAATGCACTTTCCAGCTTGAAGATAGTCACCATTGATAATGTTTTGCTCATACTCAGTAAGCTTTTCCATTATAACATCGTAAGAATACTTAGTAAAGTTATCTTTTGATAGAACAGTTTGTTGCATATTATAAATTGTATTATAAACAAGCCTACCTACTCTTGCAATAAGAATAGAACGTTCATTATCGTCACCATTTTCTAGCTGAGTGAGAATGCGATTCATCGTACCGCACCGAACTTGGATAACCAAAGAGTCAATAATGATAGTACGTGGTATTTCCATTTGAAGTGATTTTATAGTTATGTTAATGTTATGATTTTTGGTAATAATATAATTCATTTTTTATACAAAATTCCAATAAATTACTCAAATGTTGACCGTTTTGGATTTTTTTGTTTTCGTGGACGTATACGTTTAATAATTTTCTTAGAATGAGTTTTTATAATTGTAGGTGATGATTTGGGTGATAATTTAGGTGTGAAAGTTTGTGGTAATTTATTTTCATGTCGTGAACTATAGACACCACATTTATTACATAATCTTTCGCCATTTTTTGAATTTCTCCATTGAACACTTGTTGTAGTTTTGCAATGTACACATTCGTTTATAATTTTTAATTGCTTACGTGTCTTTACCATTTTAGATTAATATATATATTTCTCAATTTTTTAAATACTGTAAGAAAAAATGATTTGAATTGAAAATATTTATATGATAATTCAAATATAATGGTTTCTATTATGAATACAATATATTTACAAGTATTTTTCTTTATGATTATGATATTTGTAGACTTTGATATTGGAAAACTATTATTACAAGCATCTTTACTTGCACATGTTATTGGATGTTTTCAAGAAATATACACTATTATATATCGGTATTAAATGAAATACCAAAATATGATGGTATTATATTTTGTTATTTCATTTTTGTTTTATTGAGCAGTGATTGTCTTTACTGCACCGGGACGGCGAGTATTGCCGACGGAGGGAGGAGTCGGCTTTGCGAGGCTAGCATTCTTCTTGGGAGAGCTGAGGAGAGCAACAGTTGCCACTGCAACACGTAGAGACTCGCTCATCTTACCGCATACTGCGATAGTGTGCTTGCAACTGCGACAGAGCGGATTTGCCTTCTGAAACTTCCAAGCAGCGCAGCTGCAGAATACAGCGTCACCCTGGCGAGCGCGGGAAATCTTGTAGGTCTCGCGAGTACCCTTGACAAAGACTGACTCGCCATTGGAAAGAATAATTCCACCCTCAGCCTCCCACTCCTCAATAGTAGCAGCATTATCAGTCTCAACCACAGTCGTCGTAGTTGCTGATGACTCAGTTTTTGCATTACGATAGCTGGCATTCTTGGGGCACCCAGAATCCTTTGTGTACTTGTAGGTGATTTGAATTTCGGTGTTGAGAGCTGGTTTGGAACCAATCACACGGACGCGAATATACTCCTTATTATCCCACTTGCAGATGATGGACGTGCTGTCACTGACATACTGCATAACCTTCACCATTGCGGTCTTAATAGTAATAATTTGCTTCGTACGGGCAGGGGTAGCGAAAGCGGCGGCAACGATTGCAGCCATTTGAGTTTTGAGAATTGAGATTGAAAGTTAACTTGTATGTAATTGTTTTTACGATTTATTTTAAATATAAATTTCAATTTTTTCAATTAAATGCGATTTTTTGAACAAATGTAGTATAAGTATTTAAAAATGTATACATAGTAAAATATATGGAAGATATCCTTTTTGTAACTGCATACAAAGATGTTGGCCGTAGTAACTGGGAAGGATTTCAACGAACAAGTTTAGAGTATATTCGGTATTTTTATAATTTGGCAGATAGTATTGAATATAAACTCATAGTGTATGTTGAAAATACTGTTCGTGATATGTTCACTGGACACGTCTTTAAAGATAATATAATAATTAAAGATTTAAATGAAGTTGATACATTTTATAATAAATTTATTGATAAAGAACGAGTGATTATTGCAAGTGAGGAATATCAATCAAAAATACCTCAATCTAGAAAATTTTTCCCAGAACATATATATGCTGAATATAATTTAATTAACCATAGTAAAATTAATTTTATTCGACATAGTCGAAATTTATTTCCAAATTATAAATTTTATTCTTGGATTGATTTTGGTTTTGGACAATTAGATAATGGTAGTATGGAAGCGAATTATGAAAATATGCCAAGAGATATTACTATTGAAACTTTGCCGGAAACCCATATTATATATTGTTGTGTAAAAGACCCTCCGGTAGAACGATTGAGTGAAGATGAAATGTTAGCTTCATTTAATGTTTATTTTATGGGTACTTATTTTATTGTACCGAATAGATTAGTTGAAGACTTTGAAAAAATATGGTATTCAAAATTAGTATATTGGCACAGTCTAGGTATAAGTGATGATGACCAAAATTTAATTTTGCAAATCTATTATGATATGCCTTGGTTATTTTGTAGAGTTTGTATAAATCCTATAGTACTAGCAAACTCGTTTGAAATGTTTCGTATTCTTCGACGCTAAAATAATATATGAGACTCATTTAGAATTATATGACGGAAAAAAAATCAGTTAAGAAAGTGAAACGAGTAAAGAAAAATCTTGATGGAGGTGTTGGATTTTCACAAGATGTTGAAGATATGGCTAAAAATATTCAAAATCTTTCTTTTAGAATAACAAATGCACCGCAAAAATATCCTGCAAATGATCCTAGAGTTATTCAATTGAAAAAAAATATTGAAACGTTTACATTAATTTATAATAAATATAGTTTCGCAAATGAGAAATATGGATTTCTTTCCTATGAAACAAGTCCTAAAATTAGTGATTTAGAACAAGAAATTAAAAAATTAGAAGAAAAATTGGCAATAGAAAACTATAAAGTTTCCAAGAGCTCTCGTATAACAGGTTCGATTGAAAGACATCAACAAAATATAACTACAATTCAAATTAAATTAAAAGAAAATAAAGATTTCATTGATTTTTTAACTACAAGAGATCAAAATGCCAACACCTTAAGAGTATTATATAACCAGATTCAACAAGAAATTATAAATATTCCTTTTTTTAAAGATAGTATAGTTCAATTAGAAAAAGCAAATAGCTATTTTCAATTAGTTATTGAGGATTTTAAAAAAACAAATGGATGGAATTTATCACGAAAATTTTGGGATAATTTAAATGATGTAAGTAATATTAAAGAACGGTCAAATTTATGTGTACAAATGCAAAAAAATCTATATGAAGGTTTTACAATTATTCAACAAATATATGTTTAGTTTTTAAATTATTTTTATAAAGACTTTTTAGTAGAATGAAAGAGAAAAAAGGTAAAATGAAAGGTGGTAAATATTTTATAAAATTAATTAACGAAGAAACATATGACCTCCCAATACAAAGTACTGCTTTTTCAGAAATTGACAGTAATAGTCGTAATAAATTTATAGAGAGTAGTAAAAATATAGCTCATTTAGGTCAAATTGATAAAGTTTTAGTTGAATCATTAGAAAATACAAATGCTACTTTAAATGAATTTAATGATAGTAATCCCAACATATTACCACCAAAACAAATTACTAAAAATTTACAACAAATATATATTCAAGTATGGAACGAAATATATAATTTAAAAAATACATCTTCACAAATTGGAATTCAAACGAAAGAACTATCTAATCAAAAAGTAGCTACAAATAATTATTTTGAAACAGCTTTTAAAAAAATTGATTCATTAAATTATATAAATTATGAAGAATTTAAAAATGAACGTCTTACAAAAACAAAATTTATACAAATAATAAAAGCAATATCAAAAACATCTAATGTAAAAGATGACCCATTTCAATGTATGGCGAAAGGATATGATGAATTATTAAAATAATTTAAAGATTTAATGATATTGTAATACGTAAGAAATACTATGACGACACCATATAAGAAACAAACAATACCAAAAGCTCTTCGTGAGCAAGTTTGGCTAAAATGGTGTGGTGATAAATATTTTAAGCATAAATGTACGGTTTTATGGTGTAGAAATTTAATGTCTCCATTTTCTTTTGAGGTGGGACATAATTTACCAGAAAGCAGAGGTGGTGCAACTGAACTTTCTAATTTGCGGCCCATTTGTTCAAATTGTAACCGTTCAATGGCAGATAATTATACAATTGATGAATTTTCTGCATTATCACGGAAGCCATCTTTTATTGGGAGATGTTTTGGTTATTAAGTTCAATTTGTAGCGTGTTTGTAAAAGGCGATTATATATGTTGGAATAGCTCCGTAATCATATGGGGTTACATAAATAGTTGGGTGAGTATGACTATCTACTGCATTATTGTGTTCAGTAGTGTTAATTTCTTGCATTAAGCCATATGTTCCTGCTATACCGGTAATAACTGAACATAAGAACATATAGCTCATTTTATCTCTACCATCTTTTGCATAAGTGATGCTATAATTTGCAACTGTAGAAAAATAAGTTCCTTTGCAGTAAGCTCCAATTTTATTGTATTTTACTTGAAAGCCGTCTTGAATAATTGGTGCGATATTTGTTTCAGCAGTTCCGTGGAAAAGCTCAAGTTTTTTGATTTGATTTGGCTCTCTTTTTTTTGATATTTGCTCGAATAGCTTTTCGTGTTCGTGAATTTGAACCGCATTATCGATTTCATCTATCCAGAGAATGCACGAGTTTGGATAAGACTGGCGAACTCGCGCAGATATTTTATCATAGCGCTTATCACTCATTGGAAGATTAATTTGAGCCATCGTTATTTTTATATTAATTTTTAAGAAATAATTTCATTTTTTATAAAGATTAAGGGATTATATATTGATTTTTAATGGTACATAGTTGGTGGCATTCTTTGGTGTATAGTTGGTGACATTCTTTGTTGTACAGTTGGTGGCATTCTGGTTGGAGGTACTCTGGTTGGAGGTACTCTGGCTGGGAGTGCTCTGGCTGGGGGTGCTCTGGCTGGGGGTGCTCTGGCTGGGGGTGCTCTGGCTGGGGGTGCTCTGGCTGGGGGTGATCTAGCTGGGGGTGCTCTGGTTGGGGGTGCTCTGGCTGGGGGTGCTCTGGCTGGGGGTGCTCTGGCTGGGGGTGCTCTGGCTGGGGGTGCTCTGGTTGGAGGTGTTTTTGTAGCATCTCTTGATTTAGCAACAGTTGCAAATGATTCATGAAAATTTAATGATCCGATTAACATAGGAATAATTATAGCAAGACCAATAATAAGTATTAAAAAATAGAGATGTTTGCTTGTATTTTTAATCATTCTAACTACTATACTATATTATTTTAATATAATAATTTATTTTGTTGATGGACTATTATTTGATGAAAGTAGCTCATTTTTAACTGCAAGTGCTATTGCCACATTTTGCTGCTGAGTAACTACTTGTGATATACTTTCATTTTGTTTTTTAAAATATGTATATATTATCTCTGCAATTATTGATATCATAATTGCAAACCCAATAACACCGATTGATTTTGCTTCAAATGTAAGATTATTAACAGCGGGTATAATATTAGCAAGCAATTCCCATAACACAGGCATTATTAAGAAAGATAACCCTGTTAAAAATCCTAAAAGTTTATAATGATCATAATCTTGCGGGTCTTTGGATATTGGTATATTTGTATAAATAACTAAATAATAAAATAATGTGAGAAGGGATCCTAATACTGTAAATACTATATATTCTATATATTTTGATTCAAAATATGTTCTTATACTTTGAGGTAAAACTTCTAATAATGAAAGTCCTTCAAATAGAGAGAATATACCAAATAAAAAGAGAATATACTCATAAAAACGACCTGCAAGTGTTTTATCAGCAGCTTCTTTTATAAATATTTTTACAATAGGTATTTGTCCAATCTTAGAAACAGGTAATGTAAATAAACACACACCGATTATTATTTTTACAATTGCATAAAATATGTATACCATACCAATAATATATTTCGTTTTAAATTGCATTATATAGATTATCTAATATACTATTAATTACATATATAATTATTAACGACGCATTGTAATTCCATATTGTACAAGATATAAATCAATAATTATTATAGCAATTGATATATGTGGTGGATATCCTTTAAGAATCATTGCAATAATTGCAGATGAAATCATCATTATTGTATCACCATAAATTGCATGTGTTCCGTTTTCTTTTGCGTATTTTTTCATATAATCACCAATTGTATTTTTCCCTTTATGAATTAGTTTTATAAATAAGAAGTAGTAAATAATATCATGTATTACTTGGCATATCACGAGAAGCGCAATGAAAATTATTGGATTAAAACCATATTTTGGAAAAATATAAATTTTATAAATGTATCGTACAATAACATAAATTATTAATATAACTAAAACATCTGCGAGAAATGCTATTAAGCCAAAATCTTTATACCAATTATAAATTTCAGTGCCTGTATTTTTAAATAATGCAAATATAAATATACCACATAAGTCTACTAAAAACACACTGGCAATAATTGGAAGCCAATCCACATATGCTTTATAATTACTAATATCATACAATAATGACATACTGCTACTAATTAAAAAGATCTTTAAAATTTTCAATATAATCTTTAGTAGATAGTTTTTGTTCTTCTTGTGTTTCTATAATTGGTTTAAAATATTTACCATCTTTACCACATTTTTTTTCATAAAATCTTGCAGTATCAGCCCATTCATATAGAAGTTTACCACGAGGTTTATCTAATACAAGTTTTGAACATAGTCCTGTACGATTATATTTTCCTGGAACAAAAAAATGACACTTTTCACAATTAGGTGGAGATATTTTTTGCATTTGCATTATTCGTTACTTTATTAATATAATTATCTTTATATTAATTTTTATACCATTTTTGCTTCATTAAGTTTTCTTTATGTGCGTTATTTCTTATAGTAATTTTTCCCGCATAATTTCATGTTTTGTTGTATAATTAAAAGGTACTATTTGATGAGAATGGCGGGATAATATTTCACCAATTTTTGATTGATATATTACAAATCCATTTGTAGTATCAAGATCTTCTTTTTCACACCATTGTTTTATACATTCTGTTGCATCTTCTATTGTTTCAAATACACCACAAAAGAACGCGGTTGTATCTGAGTAATCGAAGTCAGTATACATAACTGAAAAAACCATTTTATTTATATTAATTAATACTAGTTTGTTTAAATACTTGCTTGGCAATCAAAACATTTTGTTTTTGTAGCTAAATATACTGCATCGTTTCCACATGCTTGCATCTGGGCTTCGCAACTATAACATTTACTTGATTGACCACGCCATTGTTCACCTATTGCTACAAATTGATTTTCAGAATCAACACTTGATGCTGGGCGCGAACGATGTGGTGCTAAAAAATCTCTCATATGTTCATGCCAATGTGGTTTTTTAAAAAGCAATACAAATTGGAGTGTTATATATACAAAAACACAGGCAAGTAATACAATAATAATTACAAATATTTCATTTACACCAGATCCTTTTAATTTTAAATTTTTCATACTACTACATTATATCTTTAATTTTTTTTCTATTTAATTTAGTAGTTTATGTCAAATTTAAATACACCATTAATTGAATCACTAAATACAAAAGATAATGAGCCAGAAAGAGAAATTATTGATAATCGAGATTTAATTAAAAATATGCTTGAATATAATTTAAAATCAACACATTTTACATTGGGACTTAAGAACTTTTTACAAAAATTTAAAAATTATAAAAATACATTTTAGTCTTATTTAACCTGGAAAATACATGAATGATTGAACCAAATTATAAATTTGTATATCATTTAGCTTATTTAATCCCCAAATGTGTGGGTTATGTAAAAAGGCAATGTAATTATTTAATGCAGAATCAGTTGGTGGTTGATAAACTGGAACTGATGGTGTGTATGCATAGTACTGTCGATAATCTGGAGCAACTTGAATTGGTTTTGAATAATATGATTCAATTGGTGAGACTACCACAGGTACTGGTGAGACTGGCTCTTGTGGTTTTGGAAAAAGACGATATTCTTTTTCTAGATATAGTGGCTTAGAAAATCCTGGAGGAGGGAATATATTACTTATTTGCGACGACATAAGAGGCGCTTTTTTAAATTTTAATGGAGGCTCAGTTGGTAGAGAAGTTGTACGAGGCAGAGGAACTGTTTTTGGAGATTCAGGTGATTGCTTTTGATTTTGTCTTTTTCTAGACATAATTTATTAATATTGCAAGTACTAATTAAAAATAGGTATAGCAAAATCAATTTTTATACCAAAAAGGTATTTTTTATAAAAATTTTATTTTATGATTCGTGATAATAATTAGTGAATTTCACCATCTTCATATTGAGGAAAAAAATGTGGTGGCTGATGTGGATTTAACATTTGCATAAATAGAAACTCTGGTGCTAGACTATATTCAATATTATTGATATATAGTTTGGATAGAATCTCAGGTGTAGGTTGATTAATAATTACAATCAGCCCATTAAGTGGAGGTCCTTGTTTTACTGAAGCTGAGGGTTGAATTGCAGGAGCGCTGGGGGCTGGAGGAGGAATTACAGGAGCGCTGAGGGCTGGAGGAGGAATTACAGGAGCGCTGAGGGCTGGAAGAGGAATTACAGGAGCGCTGGGGGCTGGAAGAGGAATTACAGGAGCGCTGAGGGCTGGAGGAGGAATTACAGGAGCGCCGAGGGCTGGAGGAGCAGATGATGGTGGTCTTGGAGGAAGATTTGGAAAGACTGATGAAGATGGTTGACTACGCCGATGGTGTACTGGAGGAAGTTTATTCTTGCGATAGAGATAGTTCATATCTTTTTCGAATCGTTCAATAATTGTTTGAATTGCTGCTTCAAGACGATTAATGTCTTTTGTAGAATTTATAATTTTAATTCGCCCACGGTTTTCTTCAAAACGAATGAAAACCTTGAAATTTGTTGCAATATAACGTGTAAATTGGTCACTCTCATCACGGAAGAGTTGAAGGAGATTGCACGATGGTACGAGAATACGATTATTGATTGTAATAATCGCTTCGAAGTCTGTCTTGTGAATATATTTCCTAAATTCAAAGTCACGAATATAAAAACGAGTGTAATTGAGTGTCATTGTAAAATTTGGTTTGCAAATAAATGTACAAAATTAAAATCATTTTTTATTTATTTAGTGGCTATTTTTTACATTTTTCACATGTACATGCGAATCCATATTGTGACTGAAGTTGTATTTGGCGCTTCTTTGTAGATAGGGTAGTATCAATATATGAATCGCTTAGTTCTTCACCTTCATATACTTCGCGATTTGTTGTAAATATAAATTCGCCAGTTTTTGATACTTGAAAATTTACATTATTATAACAGCTATGATTGAATAATGCACCTTGTATGAGAAGAGCCGATGGTGCTACAGATGAATGTGGTGTAGGCGAGTATTCGAAGGCGTTTCTATAAAATTTAGCTACGAGAAGCCGGAAACGTAGGCTATCTTTATTACTCATGTTTATGAAAAATTCCCGCATATATTCTGGTAGTTTTTCTAGTTCTTTATGAATATCTTCAGTACTTATTATCATTTTGTCAATCACTTTTGGAGCAAGTGATTCAAATTTGGTTATGAGTTCTTCTTGTATTTCATCAAGTATGGTGTCATCGTTGTAATATATTTGATAGAGTGCATCATAGACATCTTCAGCGAGAAGTATTGGTTTTTCCTTAAGAATTATTGTATCTTTTGAAAGTTTAGTTGCAGCGATAACAGTGCGTCCTTTATAAAAATGATTGACAATTGTATACATTTATTGTTATATTTAATTGAAATAGTGTACTATTCTATTTCATTTTTTTCTCATTATATAGTATAAAAAGATATATTTAGATGGTAGCTCCAGCAGTAGCAACAGTTCCAACTATGCACGCAGCCACAATGCATGGTTTACATGAATGGACTGAAGCCATGTTTGAAAAACTTGGTTGGATGGTTCTCGCAAAATCTCGTGGTGGAGATCATTATAATAAAAAAGTTGATGTTTATAAAGAGTCTGTTGATGATTTAATTGCTCATTTACAACAAAAGCTATCTTTAGTAAAAGAACAAGATCGTAAAGATGATGTTCAACTTCTTTTAGATAATACAATGGTATTAAAGTCTTTCCTTCCTAAATTAGATGCTGTAACTGGTGGTAAGAAAAATAACGACAATAAAAATAAAAATACTAAAGACAAAGTCTATGGAGGCTTTGATGACAATAATGTTAACTTAGTTAATCCACAAATGGGTGGCAAAAAAAAATAATAAAAACAAAAATAAAGATGATAACTGAATTTGAATTAATAAGTAAAAAATGAAATTTAAATTAACTATAATTTAACAGTTGAAAAATGACAGTTCAATATCATCCTTCATTATTTCCTTCATATCCAGCTCCATCAATTCAATTCGGTACATATAATATTAATGAAAATGTGTCTTTTTTAGAAAATGCTGTCGTTGAATTACAACAACAAAATATACTACTTATTCAACAATCAATTGAACGTGATAATGAATTACAACGTGAAAAAGATTCGTTTATGACAGAAATGACTGCAATTCTTTATAAAAAAACTGCTCACTACAATGAATTATTGAATGAAAAACTTCAATTTGAAGAAGAATTAACATTTAAAAATTATGAAATTGCAAGACTTAAAGATATTGTTACCAATCATGGTGATACTATTGAAAAATTAGAAGTTGCAAATAATGAAATAGTACGACTTAAAAATGATATAAAACAAATGATAGTTGATTTATCTCGCGCTCGTTCTATTGCAACTACTGTAAATAGTATACCTTTAAAAAAAATGGTATCTGTTGGTGTTGAATGTTTACTTGGTGATGAAGAATTGAAAATTTATCGTAAAAAAATTGACTATTATGAAAAAAGATTATATGATGGTGCTGAATCCGTAAATAATTTAATAAGAGAAGTTGAAAATGAACGTTCTATTTCAGCTGAATTGCTAAAAACTCTCAAAATAAAAGAAGCTATTGCGTGTAGAGAATGTGATCTTCGTAAAGATTTTGAGTATTTAACTAATACAATAAGAATGTATCTTGAAGTTGAGATGACAAAAATGGCAGCTGAATTAAAAGCAAGTGGAATAAGTGGATTTGCCATTGCAGCATTTTCAATGTATAAAGGATATTGTAATGGTCATTTTGAAAACTTATTGACTGAGAGTATTAAAGAAAGAACAAAAACTCCTGTTACTACTCCAATAAATTATAATAATACTATAAAAAATGTACAAGAAAATATTATAATTGAATATGAAAATACTGCAAGTAAGAAAAAATTACAAAAAAAGAAGAAATAACCAATGTATATAAAAAATTGATTTTCATTTAATTTATTTTGTAGATCAATTGAATCTAAAAGATTATAAAGATATGGTCAGTATGTTACCTAATCGAATGACTGAATATGCAACTAAAATCGAAGAATTGACCGCTGAAAATAAACGACTTATGGAAAAACTTTCTTCCAAAACTGCTGAATGTAATATTTCTCGTAATGGTATGAAGTGGACAGAATGTGAACTTGAGCAACTTATTGCAGAAACCGCAGACTGTAAGTCTATTCAAGATATTGCAAATATTCATATGCGGTCCATTTCAAGTATTCGATACAAATATCTTTTCTATGGACTGAAACTGTACGAAAAAAATATTCCAATTGAGAGTATTCTTAAAGTTATTCCTCTCAAAAAGAAGGAACTCCTTGAATATATTAATAAAATTAACGAAAACAAAAAAGAGCTTACTGATTGTGGTAGAACTGAAAAACCAAATACTATATATATTCCTTATGAAAAAAGGGGTATTCTTCTCTTTGATTTGAATGGTACTTTGTGCCATCGTACAAAGGGACCAAGTAAAGAATGTTTTATTCGACCTTGTGTTCGCGAACTATCTAAGTTAAAAAATTTTTACAGACTTGGTATATTTACTTCTATGATGCGTTCTAATGCATTTGATGTAATTCGACTTGTTGAAGATAAATGTGGACGTATTTTTGATAGGGGGTTGATTTTTACACGTGAACATACATTTGAATTTACCACATATGAACAGCAAACATTTAATATTCCAGATTATAAAACTAAAAAAAGTCTTGCACATGTTTTGCCAGAACTTTTCAATGGTGACACTGCACCTAACATTAAAATTATTGATGATGAAATTGTAAAAATTGCAGAAAAAGAATATTCTATAATTGTTCCTACCTGGGACGGATATAGCCAAGATACATATATGAAAGATTTAGTGACTGATTTGACACTACCGATGACATCATATTAATTCATTAATATCACTTGTTGTAATTTCTTTTTTAAAATATCCTTTCAAAAATGTTTTGGATGTTTTTTGTACTGAATTTGTATATGGATCCAAATGAATATTACAATTTAATATAACAACACCTTGCTCTTTTGATTTATGTGGATTAAATATAATAACTGAATTATGTTCTAATTTAATATGTTCTTTTTTTGCAAGTGCTTCAACATATTTACAAACTGCTGGTCCATATTTATGTATAATTGAATCGGTTCTTTTAGGTAATATATTTATTTTTGTAATCTCTTTTTGTAATTTAAGTGTTGATATTGATGTTGGTTTAATAATCTTAAAATATTGTGTTAATGTATTTGATTGTTTTGATCGTTTTGCACCACCATATTGTTGCGGAGGTTGTGTTACTGAAGCGATAGGATAAATTAATGGTGGCAATGCAGAATTCAATATATTACGTCCATCTCCAGGACGTAAAAGTTTTCCTCTAATATTATTAAAACGATATCCTTCATTTACACATATTGGATTATTATTATAATACCATTCTGGAATACTTAATCGACAATAATCATGGTCTATCTGTATTCTATTACGTAAATAATGAGAATGATTGATATTACGTGGATAGGCTACATTTTGATCAAGAGAATAATTTGAATTTAATGGGTCTGCATTATATATTGTATAATGATAATCTAATAATACGTTTTTAAAATCAGGTGCAATATTTATATGACTTCCATCCCATGTAAGTGCATTAACTTTTAAAGCGTCATTTTGTGCGAGACTAAAATCGTAAATAAGTAAATTATTAAACGGAGGATTACTATCTCGTGCACTTACATATTTAAAATTATAATAATAATTTTGATTATTTGCTGTCATATAACGAAGTATATCTGCAAATTGAACACGACCATTTGATACATAAAATACAAAAAATTGATCATTTATAGGAATAGTTGTTGTTAAGTGATTCTGTATAGTCCAAATAAATTTTGCATATGCATCAGCCAACCATAATTTATCTGGATGTTGTGTCATATATATAATTGGCATTGACATCTTAATTGAATTTATTATTTAAAACACTACTTTAATAGGATTTATTATTTTTAATTTCATAAAATGTTCCATCTTTAAGTTCAAGAATACTATCAGCAAGTTTATATAAAAATTTATCGTGCGTTATCATAATTGTTGTTTTATCTTTAATCATTTGTTCAAGCATACGTTGAACAACAGGTTTTGTATTTTCATCAAGAGCTGATGTTGGTTCATCTAATATAACTACTTCTGGATTTTGTAACATGACACGTAGTATCCATACAATTTGACGCTGACCCCCTGAAAGTTTAGTTCCACCATTTCCAACATTGGTATTTAATCCTTCTGGAAATTTATCAATCATATCGCCTAAACCGAGATTATACATAGTTTTAAGAACTTGTTGTTCTGTTACTGATGTATTATTATATGTTATATTTTCATAAATTGAACGATTAAATAATATTGGTGTTTGTGGAACATAACCTATCATATTTCTTAATTCTTCAACAGATATATCACTGTATGGACGACCATTATAATAAATTGCTCCTTTTTTTGGTATTTGATATTTCATAAGCAATTTAATAATAGTTGACTTACCTGAACCTATTTGACCAATTATAAGAGTCTTCTTATTTTTTTCAATTACTTGTGTCATATTATTAAAAATTGGTTTTCTTCCTTCATATCCATAACTTATATCTTTTAAGAAAAACCCTTGTATATTTGCTTCTGGTATCGATTCCGCATGTTCTTCAGTTGGTGCACATTCATTAAGTGTTATTAAAGCTGATTGAATAGATCCCCAACGGAATACTTGATCTTTTAAGTTATATATAATAATCCACATTGATTTCATTAAATATAGAAGTATGAGTACTAAAGAAACCATTTTATATGATTCAAGTGTACCATTTTTAACAAATGAATAGAGTCGTGTAAGTGTCCAAGTAAAAAATCCTAATACAACAGGTATTAAATAGTATCGCATTTTATATGCACATCGTAAAGATTCACGCGATAGTTCATGATATTCTTCTTGAAATTCATTATTTCGGTCAGTTTCATGTTGTTCAGTATTTGCATTAAGTACTGATGTTATATTTTTCATGGTATCAGTTATTTCTTCCATCATTATATTATATTTTGTATCGCGTGTTTGTGATACAATTTCACATTGGTCAATAGTATAATTAACTGAAAAATAGAGTAGACTAATAATTCCAAGAAGTGCAATACTAATTTGTATATCATAATATGAAAAATATACTATTGCTGCTGAATAAACTATAAATTGAGGTATTATCATATCTCTCATGTCTTCAATATATGAATATAACATTGGAGGAAGCTTGTGTAAATGCATACTTATTTCACCAGTTCGTAATTCTTCATAATTTGTTTTGGTTTGTTCCATTATATGTTTCATCATAATTCCACGGACATATTTTTGAAATTCTGGATATATTTTAACTTCTAAAAATCCTGCTGAAATACTACCAATTTGAATGAGCATTGTTACTATGACAAGAAGAGTAAGAGGCTTATAGATAGATTTTTTTTGTTGAATATTTTTTGTCAACATACCAATAATATGTGGAACACCAACATCTTGTACAGGTACTAATATAATTAAGAATAAATAACAAATGAAGAGTACTTTATGTTCTTTAATAAAATTAAGAAGAATATATTTAAAAGTTACCGGTGTTGCGCATTGAACCATCAATTGGTTTTATCTTCTTAATATTCAGGTAGGTTTAATTATTAGGCATGTTGCTATACGACTCATTTGATACACATTTTAAAATTTATTGTATATGTCTTAAAGAACGTGATGATAGATATCAGCAAGTATGTGCTGAATTTAAAAAAATGGGAATTTTTGAAAAAATTATGTTTTATCGCCCGGATCCAGATCCAATTGGCACTAGTTTTAGTTCTACGTTAGCTTGCTTAAATCATGCATTAATACATGATCCTTTAAAAAATATTTTAATTTTTGAAGATGATGTATGCTTTTTAAGTATGCGATTTTTACGTATAGCTTTTAATGAATGGTTTATATATTCTCAAACAGAATGGGATACTATACGACTTGGATATTGGAAAGGAATATTTATAGAAAATTTAGATGGTGTTTTTTATAGAGGAAATTGTCGTGCAGCACATGCTATTATATATTCTCCATGGTTTGCACGAAAATTATTAGATGATACAAGAACATATAAGGAAAAAGGTATTATAGATCAGTATTTATCACACGTGAGTGGTAGACATTATTTATTAAAAAATGCAGTATGTTATCAACGACCTGGTTTTACGAGTAATCTTGTATGGCCAGATAAAAATGTACAAGCTAATTTTTTAGAAAACCCTATTCAATTTCAATTAAAATATCAAACACGTACTCATATGGCATGGGAGTTTATTGGTAAATATTTACCTAAATTTTTTGGAATTCGTGGATATGCACAAATGCTTATTGTAATGGAATGGTCTGAATTATGGAATATTTTTAGAAAAGGCTTAGGATACTATATATTTAATAATAAATGCTTAATATAAGTGTTATGTGTATACATAACCTTTTAAATATAATATTTCCATGTTGTACTAGAAAAAAAGAATCATTAAATAAAAAACAAAATGAACATTCAAAATTAAAAACTATTAAAACTATGCAAGATATTTATAAGTATAGGAAAAACCGACGTCATAATTGTTTAAATAGTGAAGAAGAATTTTATGAATATTCTATATTTAATAATACGTTAGCAGATATGCAAATACAAAAATATAAAGTACAATCATATGCAATTAAAATTCCTTATAAATATATTATTCCAAGTAAAAAAATATATTTAAATAAACCATCATTACATATACTTGATTTAAATTATGTAAATATATATTCATCTGTAGGTAAAAAATGAATTTTATTTTTATTATTAAGCTTGATTCTTTAAGAATGAAGCCTACTAAAATGAAAGTTGAATGTATTGATACAAAAACTATACCTGATATTAATTATAATATGACATATGCTTCTGTACCCTCTAATTTTTACAATAGAACTGAATTACAGCGTCTTACAACAGAAAATGCTGAGCTAAAAAAATATATTTATGAAACTACTGGTCGTCGTTGGGGAGATGATCTTGGACCTGGAAAATATAGTACTGATGGAAAACAATTTACTCCTGTTGATGTGAATGAAAGAAAAATTGAACAACTTCAAGTATGTATGAATGTTATGGCTAATTGTATTAGTGAATATATGGCTCATCTAAAGAAATGTGCACTTCCTTATATGGAAGCTTATTCAAAGAATAACAAAGATCAAATTGCATTGCATCATAAAGCATTTATGCCAAATCATGTAAAAAGTCTTATTACATTTCAAAAATATATTGAAGAAGTTATGAAGGATGCAACAAGAGAACCTGATGAATTTGAGAAACGTCTCTTTGAATTTCAAAAAGAAAGCTCTCTTGAAAATGAGCTTGAAGCTTCTTATAAATTGCATTATCAGATTATTCCTGAGATTGAACTGGAACGTCTCGCAAAAGAGAAAAATATATATACAAAAGTTCCTACTATTCCAGTTTCATCTATGCCAGATACATCTACAATTCGTGCAGCACCAATTCCCATGCCGCCTTCACATGATCTTGATTAAGTGGTGTTAAACAGAATGTATTCTTGAACGTCTGGTTTGTGATTGTGATGGTGTACTAGATAATATTATAGGTATTGAATGTGCTTCAGTCGGTGATTCTAATGGTATCATTGCATTAAATCTTTGACGAGCAGTTTCTAAATCAATTATATGATATTTATTTGTAAAATCTTGAAAATATATATTGGGTATTTTTGTCATTTGAATAATCAATATATTTCTTCGTAATTTTTGTAACATTTCATCAAAAAGAGAGGGGCTTGTTATTATTGGTCGTCCACGTGTACGATTACCTTGAGATACTATTGTTATCATATCTCTTACAAGTTGTTCTAAATTATTGATGTCTTCTATTTTTTCAATAAATTTTTTTGCACATATATTTAAATCAGTTGCATTTTGTGGTTCAAGACGTTCTAATAATTTTTGAGCAGTCTTTTCACCACATCCTGCAAAAATAGGTGATAAATTATCACTTATATCACCTGTCAATATTTTTATTACGAGATTTAGTTCTGGTGAGCCAAAACCACGTTTATTAAGATCTATACCATTAAATGTAATTATTTTTGTTTTTGAATCAACTAATTGCAAATAGTCGTAATCTCCTGTGACTATTATTAATTCTGCTGTTGGAAATTGTTGGCGTATTTGTTTTTTTGCAAAATAAGCTAAATCATCTGCTTCAATTGTTGGAAGACTTAGTACTTTGATTCCAAGTTTATTATGTAAAGTTGGATATACTGTTTGCCAAAAATCATCAATTATTTCATAGTTAAATTGAAAATGAGATGCTACTCGATTATCTCGTCGAGGTTTTTTATAATCTGGAAATAATTTTGCAACGCGCCAATTATCTTTGCGATAGCAATCTCTTATAAGAATTGCATTTCCAGATTTATATGGTTTACGTGATACTGTTTTACATATATGTTCTATAAGACGTGTAATTATTTTTTTGAAAAGACTTAGAAAATCTTCATTTTTATGAATTTCTCTGTAATTTATTGTGTCTGCACGTCTTACTATAAGTGTAGCAAGTGTTTTAAATGTAGCTAAATTTGGTGCACTAATTGCACGAATTTCTCTAAACATTTCTTTTTGAGCAATGCGCGTGTCACCATTTGCTAAATAGAATTTTGATAATGTTTCATAATATGCATTATAGAAAAGCATTGAAATATCAATGATAATAATTGGTGAAGAAGGATCAATAACAATTATTTCTGCTGCTATTGAAGCCATTATAAATGGTTGAGAATATTCTTCTAAATTATTGAATGTTTATATTTATTTGGGCCAGTTTCACATAGTAATTGAGGTTGTTCGGTTATATTATCTAATTCTGTTTGATATATTAAATACTGTACATATTGTTGTATCAATGGATCTGCTTCTAAACAAAATTGGGAATTCATAAAATGTTTACAATAGTGTTTGTTTAATGCGAAAAAAGCTTTATCATATGTAGAGAATATACCTAATAATACATGTTCTTTTACCATAGTAATATCTTGATCATAATAAAATAATGTATATATTTTCATTAAATAATAGTTTATAAATAGTTATCTATCTTTATATAAATTAAAATTAAATATTAATAACTTATTTTAAAATATCTCTCTCTCTAAAATATAATAATAAATCTATGTAATAAAAAGTATATAAAAGTATAAGAATAATTATATCATAATAGTATAATAACAATCAAGATTAATTTTAATGATTTATAAATGTATACAATGTATTTATTTAACAGATATTAAATGTAATTTGAAACAACATATAATAAGAAAACATACAGTCCCTATTTTACATATAGGTGAAAATGTTCAACAAATTGGTGCAAATGTTCAACAATCTGGAGCAAATGTTCAAAAATCTGGAGCAAATGTTCAACGAGTTGGAGCAAATGTTCAAAATCTCGATGTAAATGTTAAACATAATACTAAACCATATCAATGTGATAAATGTTATAAAAATTATAAAAATAAAAGATATTTAAATATACATATTGATAAATGTACTGGTATTATTAATTCATTACAATGTCATATATGTAATACAGTATTTAAAAATCGTTCTACAAAAAGTATGCATCTTAAAAAATGTACAGCAAATGCATTAATACCTATCGTAAATGAACTATCTTCTATAAATAACACAATTAACAACAATACTCTTAATAATTCAGGTAGTATTACATCTAATAGTAATAATACAGTAAATAATATAACAATAATTTCGTGTAAACCAGATAGTAATAATAAAGAACTTATTGAATTTATAACAAAACATATAAGTAATCCGGATTTACAAAAAATAATTGAATCAAATGGGAATAAGTGCTCACCAGAGATGGTTGAATCATATACGAGACATCTATTGACGAATCCTGAAAATAGATGTATTGAAAAAACAAATATGAGGTCTATTCATTCAAAAGTGCATGTGGGAGAAGGAAAGTGGCATTATAAACATGATAAGGAATTATTGCCTTATTATGCTTGTTCAGTTGCTAATAATATGGACCAAACTATAAAAGAACGCTTGGCGAATGATACTAATTTATTGGATAGACGAACACTAAAAGCTATCGAGCGTTATTTAGATTATATGAGTGATAAAGGATATTGTAATAATGTTGATTTAGAGAAAGATATGAGACAAGAATTTCACGATATTAAACATAGATTAAAAGCTATTATATATGAAATGTCAACTATACCTGAATAATAACGAATGTATTTATTTAAGACTAATTGATGCTGGAGGCGGCAGTACTTCCCATTCATGTTTGCATTTTGAACATATTTTACCAATGTACATAAAACTCACAGTCATGTAAGAGTCACATTTCGGGCAAATTACACCACTTTTCGGTGAAGATGTTGGTGATGTACGACTTACTATTGGCGTAGAAGAAGTATTACTATTAGACATGAATGTAGTTATAGATGGTACTGTTGACACTTCACGTGCCATTGCGTTCTTAGTAGTATAAAATATTTTATAAAGATTCATTTTTCTCAAATTAAGTGTAAAAATTGATTTTAAGACGTTGAATTTAACAATATAGTATAGTTTTGATACTGTGATATGGCAAATGAATTTCAACATCACGAATATCAAGTAAAAAAAAATATTGCTGAAATTATATTGCGTGAAGGTGGTCATATATTTGGTGGATATGTCCGGGATAAACTTTTACATGATTCACATGCTCAAAAATTCTACAAAAAACATGGTGCTCAAAGCATATCATTATATTCCGATAAATTATGTAGTCCTGAATTTTCTGGGCGATTGCTATGCCCAAATGATATTGATTGTTATATGAAAAAAACGTGTATGGATTCAATTATTGGAAAATTAATAGAAGCCAATATGAATGTCAAACAGCATTTTGATAGAGATCCTGTCTCATATCTACCAAATTTAAATATTCCCATGGGAAGTATGCACCATTATAGGTTAGGTGTATCTGTTTTACATGAAAATATAATTCGTGATATATCATTTGCAATTCGTAGTTGTTTACATCCCAGTGCAAGTAAGTTACTTGATATGCAAATAGGTGGCTTTTTAGAAAGTCTTCATCGCGAACATATTATTGGATTGTCTAAGAAATATGCTTCAGTATATATTGATATATTCTGCCCAGTAATTGAAGAAGACTTTGATAAATATGAAGCTCCGTTTTCAAACTTAGATTTCGAATGCAATGGACTTATTTATACGGCGCAAGGAATTCGATTATCAAAAAGTGTGTTTTCCGAAGATGAGCCATTGCCGATAGATCTGCCACTTGATACATTTCAAAAGATGACAAAAATAATTGATGATATAGATAATCGTGTAGCTACAGTAGTAAATTTAAAAGTATCAGTTCGGCGAATTAGAAAAATGATTCATAAAGATTGGAATATTAGTGGAAAACAATTTATGATTGTAGATATACGCAATGTGGCTACAGAGGATAGGCGCCCTTGTCTTATTTGCCATGAAAATTTTCTACCAACAAATCCAGCATATAAAATGCCTTGCTGCAATGCAACATTTCATCATGGATGTTTAATCAAAGCTTGCAACGAAGGCGTTTCTGCAATGGTTGTGACTAATAAATGTGTCATGTGTCGTAAAGATGTGAATATTGTGAATGAAATTCCATTTTTAGAATGTGTTTGTGATTTAAAGAGTGTATACAATACGTTTATTATAGAAAGACTTCCACGTTTTACTCAGCAACAAGATGAACTTGCGGTTGCACCTCCAAGACTTGCCGAAAGACAGAGACGAGCAATAAGAGCAATCGCTCGGCGCGAATCATTCAGAGTTCAGGTACCATTACCTGTACCAATTCCACTTAATAATACATAATTTATTTCTATACTAAAAAGTTCCTTAGGTTTTTGTAAATAAAGTACTTCCTATATATAGAATAAGTATGATCCAATTAGGTGATACTAGAAAAATAATAATAATGGGGGTTGGAGGTGTTGGAAAATGTGTAACATGGTATCTTCCTAAATTTTTTAAATTAAATTATTCGCAAGTCTATCTTATTGATAAAGATGCTTCTACAAAAGATTTTCCAGCTATTAAAGAATGCATTAAAAAAGGGGGTCATTTTATACATATGAAAATTGAGAATAAAAATATTGCACGTATATTTGATAAAGTTATTGATGTTAAAGAAGGTGATGTTGTAATTGATGTTACTACGAGAACTGCAACAGTTAAGTTATTTACAGAATGTCGTAAACGACAACTTTTTTACTTTAATACTGATACATATACTGAATCTGATAATGAAAAATTATGCACAAATTTAAAAACTTGTTTAATTGATTCAAGTATTTATTTTATGCAAATGAATATGCGAGATGCTACACATAAAACTCGCCGCCACGGTAATATTACAAATATTCTTGAATGCGGCATGAATCCGGGTCTTATTTCAGTTTTTGTTAAACATGGTATTCTAGATATTGCTCGTTGGGTACTTAAAAAACAAAAAGAAGAAAGTGGTTCAGGGAGTAAAAAAAGTGTTGATAAAGATTTAGCACGTTTTGTTCGTACACGTGCATATTCTGATATATGTAAAAAACTAATGATTCGTGCAATTCATTGCTCTGAATTGGATACACAACGTTCTGAAAATGAAGCAGAACTACTTAAAAAAGTAACACTTGCAAATACTTGGAGTTGTCTTGGATTTATAGATGAAGGATGTGAACCATGTGAAATGGCACTTGGTACACATGAAACTATTATTCCTGTAAAAGAAGGTACCTTTACAGCTATTATAAAACAAGTAGGTGTTATTGCAAAAGAAGGTCGCAAAATAAAATTTAAATCATATGTACCATCACATATTAAGGAAGATGGTACTGCAGAATTTACTGAAATACAAGGTGTATGTGTACATCATGGTGAAGGCCTGACATTAAATGAATTTATTGCAACTGAAGATTATGCACCAACAATGCATTATGTATATAATTCAAGTCCTGCAATTGAAAATATAATTCATACAAAATCAAAAGAAGAGCTTTATAAACTCAGTATGGATACTGCTAATTGGAAAGTCATGAATATGTATGAAGATAAATTAAAAGGCACTGATAATGTTGGTGCAATGTTTATACTTGAAGAAAATCCATTAACACACGAAGCAAAACCTTGGGGATGGTGGACTGGATCAGTTCTTACAACTGATTACACTCAAAATATATTAAAAGATCCTTATTTCGGTCCAACAGTTATTCAAGTTATGGCTGGATTATTGAGTGGTCTTTCCTGGTCATTAAAAAATCCTAAAGAAGGTGTTGTTACTGCTGAAGCAATGGATACTGAATATATTATTGGTCTTGTTAGAAAATATCTAGGTGTATTTTATTCTGGTGAAGTTACCGGTGTTAAAATTGCCGGTTATGATATAGATACTCTCATGGTTATTGGTCGTGATGGTAAACATAAAACAAAAATTGAAGTTGTGTAATTTATTTTTTATTTTTTGATTGGCGTTTTTTACCACCAATTCTCATAATTCCAGGACCTCAAGAGGTTTTATTTTCAAATTTTCTAGTTATAGGATTCCAGACAGGTGCATATTCATTATAGTTATCGTTGATTTCTTCAAATCTTTGTGCATCATTTGCAGAAGGTGTTACTTCTGGACGAAATCCAAAATCACGTGCAACTGCTTCTGATTCTTGTCTTTTTTTTGTTTCTATTACATTATTCACATTTGATAATGCATTATAACCAAGTTTACCTCCTTTCGTCTTACTTTTTGTTTTTTTTTTCAGGTGATTTATTTTTTGTTTTTAAAACAAATTCTTTAAAACTTGCCATTAATTCTTTTGTTTCAGCTGAAAGTGATGATGAATTAGAATCACTTGAAGATTGTAAAAATTCAAAACTTGATGAAGACGATGGTTTTACTCCATCTTTTTGCAATTTTTGTAATACTTTATGCATTTTAGTATTAGATGAATCACTTGATTTAACTGTTGATAATGTTGTTGAGGCTGATGCCGATGATAAAGAAGAAGGTGTTGTTGATGCTGAGAATGTAGAGCTGGCTTGTTTGGTTGCTGTTTTGTGTGCGAGATATTGATAATGAATATTAGCTACATTAATAATATTAATTTGTGAAAGATTAATATCTTGTTGTGGAGCAGTTGCAACAACATTAAGTATAACGTGTTTATCAGGTTCATTACAAAATGTATCATTTATATATTTAAATATATCGATTTCAATTTGACTTACATAGGTTCCTTGTTTTCTTATATTTTTACATACTGCTTCTCGAAATTCTGCCAATGTTTTTGGAGGATTTTTAAAACGAGTAGAAATCCAATCTGGAAGAGTATCAACAATCATTGCATATGTTTCCATAGCTTCTTTGTCATGTACATCAAAACCATGTAAATGTTCAAAAATAGAGTTTATTTGTCCACCATCTAATTCTTGTTCAATATTCAATGCTAATTTTTCGCGCATATCCATAATAAAATCACGTTCATTATTTTCATAATGTTCTAAATTTTCAAAACTATCTTCTAAAAAACATTTAACAAGTTTTCCTAGATTTCCCGAATCTTTTGCACTTTTATATATTGCCCGAAAGAAACAATTGCCATCGCCTTTAACATTAATTTGCCGGTAATTGTATTCTTGTTTTGATGAAGTAGTTTTTTTTACACTTGTTGATTTTCTTGGAGGCATTCTTTATTCCTTATAAGTATTATGATAAATAATTTATATCATATATATAAGAACAATGAAAGCCTATTGCGTAAAATGCAAAGAAAAACGCGATATGAAAGATTCTAAAAAAGATCAAGCAAAAAATGGTCGTTGGATGATGAAAGGCATATGTCCTCATTGTGGAACTAAAATGTTTCGTTTCATTTCTGATGAAGAAGGTAAAAAGAAAGGTGGCGATGGTGCTCCATTAGAATCAGTCATTTCAACCGGTGGTGCTAAAAAACGTAGCAACAAAAAAGATGATGAAAAGAAAGGTGGCGATGATTCTCCAGTTATGCCATTAGCTCCTCCATCTGTAGGTGGTGCTAAAAAACGTAGCAACAAAAAAGAT
>Ga0136642_1000185_pt1 | contig 37080 bp, 38 predicted proteins | sample LowCatLa1302831Y_FD_115313 | JGI IMG/M metagenome (GOLD analysis project Ga0136642, IMG submission 115313) | Freshwater microbial communities from Lower Cathedral Lake, Yosemite National Park, California, USA - 13028-31Y | ecosystem: Environmental > Aquatic > Freshwater > Lake ... | reverse complement strand
GGCGTCGATAACTATTCCTAATAACTCGGTTTTAATAGGGCGCGTTGAGAGACTGCGAGAGACCCAATTAACTCCATCAACTAATGCTGGTTGATCGACTGTAAATTTCATGTGCTTCTCCTCGTATCTCTTATTCGAAAGTCTTTCATACAAAGCGTGTTCGCCAAAGAGTGGGTTTTATCTATATATAAGTAGTAGTAGTAACTAGAACCACTTGCTGTGGATAAACCAGAAAACCCCTCGTCAAAGCCTTTATTTACTTTTTTAAGTGTGTGGGTAAGTGTTGTATATGTGTGGGTAACAAAAAAACGAAACGAAATATTTTTCACTTATTACCCCTTTCACCCTTAATAAGAGTTACATACCCACAGAATCTCTGAAGATAGCCACAGTTATCCACACCTTTTCCCCATGGTGGGGGTAAGAAAGGTTAAATCAGACAAATAAGTCCAATTTAGACCTTTATTACTAATTACGAGCTTGTTGTTTGATCCGGTTAGTCAGTTCAGTGACTTGGTTATAGATCGAACGACGCTCTGCCATAAGTTGGCGGATTTTCCGGTCGGCATGCATCACGGTTGTGTGATCGCGCCCCCCGAAAGTCTGACCAATTTTTGGTAGAGAAAGTTCTGTTAGTTCACGGCATAAATACATCGCAATTTGTCGCGCGTTTACAAGCACTCGAGAGCGCGAGGTTCCACAAAGGTCATCCAAAGTAAGGCTGAAATAAGCAGCAGTTTGAGCCATGATTGTAGCTCCTGTGATTTCTGGAGTTAGTTCATTCGGAATTAAATCTTTCAAAACAATTTCCGCAAGCGAGAGGTCGACACCCTGTCGATTCAAACTAGCAAAAGCAGTAACACGAATTAGCGCACCTTCTAACTCACGAATGTTTGTAGAAATTTTGCTAGCTATATATTCCAAAACATCATCTGGGGCATTTAATTTATCTTGCGCCGCTTTCTTACGAAGAATAGCGATACGTGTCTCCAACTCAGGAGGTTGAATATCTGTAATCAACCCCCACTCAAAACGAGAACGCAAACGATCTTCCAAAGTGGTGAGTTGTTTTGGAGGGCGATCACTTGAAATAACAATTTGCTTGTTTGCGTTATACAGAGTGTTAAAAGTGTGAAAAAACTCTTCTTGTGTTCTTTCTTTATTTTCTAAAAATTGAATGTCATCAACCAACAAAACGTCTAAGTCGCGATAACGACGCTGAAAAGCCGACGCTTTATCGTCGCGGATGGAGTTAATAAAATCGTTTGTAAACTCTTCACTTGAAACATAACGTACACGGACACTGCCGTACAGCTCTTTAGTGTACGCACCAATCGCATGTAATAAGTGGGTTTTTCCAAGTCCGGACTCACCGTAAATAAACAATGGGTTGTATGCCTTAGCTGGAGCTTCTGCAACAGCAACAGCTGCCGCGTGTGCAAATCGGTTTGAAGCGCCAATAACAAAAGTTTCAAAAATATACCGAGGATTAAGTTGTGACTGCTCACCACTTTTAGAACTTTGTTGTGCTGGAATGTCATCGCGGCCAGTTCCTGATTTTGGTATTACAAACTCAATGTCAACATCAGGGACGGGAAGGTTGATTGCTTCTAATGTTTCATCAATGGTGACGGCAATATTTGTTTTCTCACCAAGTTCACGAGTGAGAACATCCCCCACAATGGTGCGAAGTCGGCTCTCTAAAACATCTTTTGCGAAAGTGTTCGGCGCTGCAACCAAAAGATTTGTAACACCATTGCCCTGCAAAAGACCTAAAGGTTTAGTGAGTTGTAAAAATGCCTTGTGTTGAGGAGCATCAATAGCCACCTCTTCAATGACGCGCCCCCAGAGTTGGGTCAATTCGACCTCTTTTACATCCATGCAGCGCCCCTTTGATTATCCACACCGTTATCCACAAGCTGTGGTCTAAACCTCAGATTGAGCCCTGTAAGAGCTCTGCCTTGGTCCTTCCCTGTGGATAGAAGGGAAAAGTAGGGCTTCTTGAGGAAAATAGCAACTGGTTATCCACAATTCTTATTTCGGGATTCTCAGAAATAGTCAGTTTGCCAACCTTATCCCCAGACCTCTACCGTTACCTCCTCGTTCCACTTCCCCCGTATTTATGACCTGATTTTTGATCGCTATAAGGAGTCCTCATGACTAAGCGCACTTTTCAACCTAATACCCGCCGTCGCGCCAAAAAGCATGGCTTTCGCGCACGCATGGCTACTCGCGCTGGCCGCGCAGTTCTAGCTGGCCGTCGCGCTAAAGGTCGCCTTCGTATTTCTGCGTAATTGTCGAGAGCACACAAGGAATAACTCGCGTGCTTCCAAGAAATGCACGTTTAACTGATAGCGCTGAATTCACTCGCGCCACAAAAAATGGCTTACGAGCGTCGTCTCAAAATTTTATTGGCTACCTGCTTGTTGAAGACATAAAACACGAATCGCGTGCAGGTTTGATTGTCGGGAAAAGTGTTGGTGGCTCTGTCATACGCCACCGAGTTGCACGACAAGTACGTCACGCTCTTGCCGAAAGAATTGTGACCCTTCCAGATAATTCCCTTTTTGTGATCCGAGCCCTCGGTGGCGCCGCTAAATCAAACATCTTTGAAGAGATTTCTTCAATTATCGACAGAGTGGTTAAAAAATCCGCCGAGGTAAAAAAATAATGAAAAAATTTACTGTTGCGGCTATCCACTTTTATCAAAAATGGATCTCAACAAGTTTTGCGCCCAGGTGCAAGTACTACCCATCATGTTCTAGTTATGCCGCGACTGCGATAGAGAACTATGGTTTCAAAGGAGTCGCAATGAGTGTTTGGCGCTTAATGCGCTGCAACCCTTGGTCTCATGGCGGAGTTGACTATGTTGTTATTAAAGAAAAGGTAGGAACAATCTCATGAGCAATATCCTAAAACCATTGTATTTCGCTGTTTCTTGGGTGATTATCACAATCCATAATTCACTCTCACCCATTTTTGGTGCAAACAGCGGCGTCTCTTGGAGTCTTTCTATTGTTGGACTTGTAATTATTATTCGTGTTTTATTAATCCCACTTTTTGTAAAACAAATTAAAAGCCAAAGAGCACTGACCGCTCTTCAGCCACACATGAAAGAAATTCAGAAGAAATATAAGGACGACCGCCAAAAACAATCAGAAGAAATGATGAAGCTCTACAAAGAACACAAAACAAACCCACTTGCTTCTTGTTTCCCCATCTTGGCTCAAGCTCCGATTTTTTTCTCCCTTTTCACCGTTCTCAATGGAATTGGAAAAAACCCACCCGTACGACACGGTGTTCTCACACAAGCCGATGTTGTTAGCGCAGCACAAGCCAAATTCTTTGGCGCACCAATCTCTGACACTTTTCTTGGCACAAATGTTACAACTGTAAAAATTGTTACAGTGTTACTGATTGCATTTATGTCGGCTACTACATTCACAACTCAACGCCAGTTGATGTTGAAAGGTATGCCAAAGATGGATTCGAGCAACAACATGATGTTGCAGCAACAAAAAATTATGTTGTATTTGTTCCCACTTATTTTCGCAATATCTGGAGTTAATTTTCCTATTGGTGTTTTGATTTATTGGTCAACAACAAATCTTTGGACATGGGGACAACAGTTCTATGTCATCAAACGAAACCCAACTCCGGGCTCGCCTGCATATGAAGAGTTGCAAAGAAAGCGCGCACATAAAGAAGGAACTATCGAAAACCCAGAATCAGGATCGACCGAAACGATCGAAAACCCAGATGTAAAAGGTCAACGCAAACAACCTAAGAAAAAGAAGAAGAAATAGGACAGTTAGCCTTAATCCCACACAATGTGGACATTATCGATAAAGGAGAAGCGCTATGAGCGAAACTGAAGTTACAGAAGAGAAAAGCCCCCTAAAAGGCGTTGCAAAACTAGAAGAAGAGGGCGATATTGCCGCTGACTATCTAGAAGCTCTACTTGATATTGCAGATCTTGATGGCGATATTGATATTGATGTTGAGAACGATCGCGCGGCACTGGCTATTGTTGGAGGAAAATTGAGCCACCTCGTTGGAAACAACGGAGAGGTTCTAGATGCAATCCAAGAACTCACTCGTCTCGCTGTCCAGACAGCAACAGGAGATCGCAGTCGCCTCATGCTCGATATTGAAGGATTCCGCGCAGGGCGAAAGAGCGAACTGCGGAAACTAGCTCAAGAAAAAGCTGATGAAGCTAAAACCACAGGTGCTTCCATCAAACTTGCCCCAATGAATGCTTTTGAGCGCAAAATCATCCACGACACAATTCAAGACCTGGGTCTTACAAGTGAGTCTGATGGAGAAGATCCAAACCGCTTCGTCGTGATTTACCCTGCATAAGCGCGCCGATTCACTATGAGCTCGAGTGAGGTTTCACGTGAAACCCTTATCGAGCGCTATTTCCCACACAAGATTGAGGAGATAAAGGCCTACGCCCAACTCCTCACAACCGCTGGGCTTGAGCGCGGCTTAATCGGCCCGCGCGAAGGCGAGCGAATCTGGGAGCGTCATATATTCAATTGCCTTCCGATAATTAGCCTCATCCCCCAAAAAAGCAGCCTCATAGATATTGGTTCAGGGGCGGGGCTACCCGGCATAGTGATTGCCCTAGCCCGACCTGATTTAACGATCTCCCTTATTGAACCTCTCGAAAGACGGCAGGACTTCTTAGAAGAGGCCATCGCCCCACTTGTAGCCAGCGGTTCCACTATTGAGGTACTTCGCGGTCAAGCACAAGATTTCAGAGATCAAGCCCACTACGTGACAGCTCGCGCAGTTGCCCCCCTGGAGAAACTGAAGAGAATTAGTTGGCACCTCATCAAAGTTGGCGGCTCTCTCCTAGCCATGAAGGGGGAATCTGCCCAAGAAGAGATGAAAAGCGTGAAGAATTCACTACTTCATGAGATTACCTTGGAGGATCTTGAGCTCGGGCGAATTGTAGAGATCCGCAAGGGTGGTTAGATAGCCACGTGGATGATTCACGTGAAACCAAGGCAGTTGTAGGAATTCGCCGCCTTAAAGAGGCGATGGCCAAACCGGCTTCACTTCGCGTGATCACCGTAGCTAATCAAAAAGGCGGAGTCGGCAAAACAACCACAACAGTCAATCTTGCGGCGGCCCTTTCTATGGGCGGGCTGCGAGTCCTTGTCATCGACCTTGATCCCCAAGGAAATGCATCTACCGCCCTAGGTGTGCAACACCTAGATAACGAGGGTATTTACGAAGTTCTTATGGGGCGCGCTTCAATGGAATCAGTAATACAAAAAGTTGCTGGCTTTCCCGCACTTGAGTGCATTTCTTCCAATACATCACTTGCTCAAGCCGAGATTGAATTAGTTCCCATGGTCGCACGCGAGTTTCGACTCAAAGAAGCGATTGAAGAATTAGTGCAACTACGCAGCTCACAAAATATTGCATACGATTATATTTTTATTGATTGCCCACCAAGCCTTGGTTTACTGACAATAAACGCACTCACTGCTGCACAAGAAATGTTGATACCAATTCAATGCGAGTACTACGCATTAGAAGGTTTATCTCAACTTCTAAAAACATTCGAATTGGTAAAAAAGCGATTAAATACATCGCTAACACTGTCAACATTTGTTCTAACAATGTTTGATAGTCGCACCCGTTTAGCAAACGATGTTGCTGACGAAATAAGGAAACACTACCCGCGCGAACTCATTGATATTCCTATTCCGCGCGCGGTCCGAGTATCTGAAGCACCCGGATATAACCAAACGGTTATGACATACGATGCTTCATCACCAGGTGCAATTGCATACATGCAGATTGCACGCGAATTAGCAGAGCGTGGAAAACCATTTGATTCCAATGTTGTCAGCATTAATTACAAACGCGAAGGTGGAATTGCATAATGGCAAAACGCGGAGGTCTTGGAACGCACTTAGATGCGTTGATTCCAACTTCACTTACTGTTTCAGGAAACAAAGTTGGGCAACAAAACGAAGTACCAATAAGTTCTATTTCACCCAACCCTCGTCAACCTCGAAAACATTTTGATGAAGTAGCACTCACAGAATTAATTGAATCAATAAAAGAAATTGGAATTCTGCAACCACCAGTAGTTCGCCAAACTTCTCCAGGGAAATACGAACTCATCATGGGAGAACGTAGATTCCGTGCAGCAAAAGCTGCCGGACTAACTTCGATACCCGTAATTATTAGACAGACACCAGATAATGAATTATTACGAGAAGCGCTCATCGAAAATATTCATCGGAGCGAACTTAACCCTCTTGAAGAAGGTGCGGCATATTCTCAACTACTCACTGATTTCAATTGCACACATGACGAACTTGCAACAAAACTAGGACGCTCCCGTCCGCTAATTTCAAACATGATCCGACTTATGAATTTGCCGGCGACTGTGCAGCGTTCGGTTGCGTCAGGTTTAATTTCAGCAGGGCATGCACGTGCACTATTAGGGTTAACAAATACCCAAGAGATTGAAGCTTTAGCTAGTCGAATCATTGCTGAAGGGCTTAGCGTGCGATCAGTTGAGGAGATTATTGCAACATCGTCGCCGACAAAAAAAGGTAAGAAAAAAGCAAGGAAAAACTCAACCCCAATCGAGTTCACCGAAATCGCAGAGCGAATTGGGGACGCATTAGACACCCGTGCGACAATTGAAGGCAGCCCAGCAAAAGGTAAAATTATTATTGAGTATGCAGGTATTACAGATTTACAGCGGATAACTAAAGTAATCGAAGGCTAGTTCTTCAACTCGTATCCGCTTTGACGACGTTCAATCTCGCCCTTGATAACTCCACCAAGTGCTTTTACACCTTCACGGATTCGTTCAGGAGTTGGATAGCAATAAGAAAGTCGCATTGACCAACTTCCTAAGCCATCAGCATAAAAAGCGGTACCTGGAACGTAGGCGACCTTGGCAACAATTGCCTTTGGCATCATTGCTTTTGTATCAATTTCAGGAGGCAAATTAACCCAGACATAAAAACCACCGCCAGGCTTGGTCCATGTCGCAGAAGCAGGGAAATAGTCAGTAAGTGATTCCAACATCGCATCACGTCGGACCCTGTAAAGATTGCAGAAACTTGCAATCTGATCGCGCCATGGTTGGCTAGCCAAATAATTTGAGATTGTGAGTTGCGTGAAATTAGAAGGACAAAGAATTGAAGATTCACTTGCAATAACTAATTTTTCTTTGAGAGATGGCGGAACCAACGCCCAACCAACACGCAAACCCGGAGAAATTGTTTTTGAAAAAGACCCTAGGTAAATAACATTTTCACTATCTTCAGCGCGCATTGCATTTGGTGAAGGACGATCAAAACCTAATAAGCCATAAGGATTGTCTTCGACGACAAAAATCTCTTCACTGCGGCAAATTTCAAGAATTTCAGTTCGGCGATCTGCTGGAAGCAATACACCAGATGGATTTTGGTAATTAGGTATCAAATATAAGAACTTTATTTTACGTCCAGTTGCACGCAGGCTCTTAATAGCCTGGCGAAGCGCCTCAGGAACCATTCCATTTGAATCTAACTCAACATGAACAACACTGGCTTCGTATTGGTGAAAAGTTCCAAGAGCGCCTACATAAGAAGGTGCTTCAACTAATACGACATCACCTGGATCGATAAATATTCTAGAAATTAAATCAAGCGCTTGTTGTGATCCAGTTGTTACAACAATATCGTCGGCATTAGCTCGAATTCCCTCAAGAGCCATCACATCGCAAATTTGTTCGCGAAGTTTTGGATGGCCTTGGCCGCTTCCGTATTGGAGAGCTTCGCTTCCATTAGTAGAAATCAAATTATGAACAACATCTGCCATCATCTCCATTGGAAGCGCAGAGAGATTAGGCATCCCTCCAGCGAGTGAAACAATTTCAGGACGCGACGCAACAGCAAAAAGTGAACGGATTTCACTTGGCTGCATACCAACTGCGCGAGCGGCAAAACGCTGTTCAAGGTGCTGGGGGTCGCCTGTTTGGTAACGCGACGAGAGTTCGCTCATGGGGAAAATCATCCCATAGAGATATGCAAGCTTGTGACAAGTTTTTTAGCGACGAATACCAGCGCTTCTCAGATCAGATAAACGAAGAGTTCCCGTTTTGGCATCATCTTCTGTAGCTAAATAAAGGCGCTGAATTGCAATAACCAAGGCTTCAGCTATCACATCTCGAAAATCAGGACGATTGAGTCGAGCCAGGTCACCTTCATTACTGAGATATCCCACATCAATTTGAACCGCTGGTGCTTTTGTAAGCCGTAATAAATCCCAACTTTTTGCGTGTGTGTGGCAATTCAAAAGATCGGTGCGCGCGCATATTTCACGTTGGACTAAATTCGCAAAACGTTCCCCAACCACTGAATGAACGCCATGTGCATCGGCGCCGTAAAAATAAGTAGCACAACCATGTGCAACATTATTTTGATAGGTGTCGGCATGGAGAGAAATCATAAGATCCGAAGAACTTGAATTTGCAAAAGAAATACGTTCAATATCACTTGGTTCGTTGTGTGGACCACGAGTAAGAAAAACACTAGCTCCCAGGGCTAACAAACGGCCCTCGGTACGAACGGCTATATCGTAAAGAATAGATTCTGAAGTTCCACCAGATGGATCTAAAACAATGACTTTATTTGCAAGCGCAGGCCCTCTATTTTTTTGCACCGCACTTTCGCGCAATATTGAAGGCAATCCACCCGAGACAATTTTTGATAAACGCAATAAAGAAATTATTGTTGCAGGACCACATTTTCCATCAATAGCAATTCCGGCTGATTTTTGAAATTCTTTTACAGCACTCTCTGTTCGCGCACCAAAGATTCCATCAACACGGCCACTATCAAATCCCATTTCAGTCAATCGAGATTGCAATGTTGCAACATCATCACCACGAATCAAAGGAGATTCGCGTAAATACAACGAACGATCACCAAGTTTCCATCGCGATTCTTCCAGCGCGCGTGCAGTTACTTCATCAATGAGTCCAGTGACATTCAACCCTCGTTGTTGCTGAAAAGAACGAATAGCATCGGGAGAGAGTTCACTCATTGCATCTCTCCCGACTTCCGAGTTTTATTTAATATAACTTTCAAGCTCTTTGAGCAGAGCAGGCTTTGGTTTTGCACCGACAATTGTTTTCACAACTTGGCCATTTTGAAAGACATTCATAGTTGGAATAGATGTAATCCCGTACTTAATTGCAATTGCTGACTCTTCATCAGTATTGAGTTTTACAATCTTGATTTTGTCACCGTGTTCATTGGAGATTTCTTCTAAAATTGGCCCCACTGCGCGACAAGGTCCACACCATTCCGCCCAAAAATCAACAAGAACTGGTGTAGTACTTTTGAGAACAATTTCATCAAAATTTGCTGTCGTAACTGCAGTTGTCCCGGCCATGTTCACTCCTCAGATTTAGTTATTTATATGGATTAAAGATTAGTGGTGCGAAAGAAATTTTTCAGCATCAAGGGCAGCTTGGCAGCCCGAGCCTGCCGCCGTAATTGCTTGTCTATATGTATGGTCTACCAGATCGCCACACGCAAAGACTCCTGAGAGGTTTGTACGCGTGGAACGTCCTTCAACTTCAACATAACCCTCGCTATCGAGTGTGATTTGGTTTACCACGAGTTCACTACGAGGAATATGTCCAATTGCAACGAATAGACCAGTAAATGCTCGAGTACTAACAGAACCGTCTAATGTATTTCGTAACTCTAAGGACTCAACTTTGTCGGCGCCAAGAACATCGATTACTTCGGTATTCCAAAGAAATTCTATTTTAGGGTTTGCATGTGCACGGTCGGCCATAATTTTAGAAGCACGAAGTGAATCGCGACGATGTATCAAAACAACTTTGCTGGCAAATTTAGTGAGGAAGGTTGCCTCTTCAATTGCTGAATCGCCACCGCCGACAACTGCAATAGTTTGGTCGCGAAAAAAGAAACCATCACATGTTGCGCACCAAGATACTCCGTGACCGGATAGGCGCTTTTCATTAGCTAATCCAATTTCGCGATAAGCCGAACCCATAGCAAGAATGACAGATTTCGCTTTTACGGTATTTCCTGAACCATCTTTCAATACTTTGATTTCACTTGAAAGATCCATTTCAACAATGTCATCTGTAATAAGTTGTGCGCCAAAACGAGCAGCTTGTTTACGCATTGATTCCATTAAATCTGGTCCCATAACACCATCAACAAAACCAGGAAAATTTTCAACCTCGGTTGTATTCATCAAGGCGCCACCGGCCGTAACAGAACCTTCGTAAATTATTGGATTGAGTTGAGCACGGGAAGCATAAATCGCCGCTGTATACCCAGCGGGTCCCGAACCAACGATCACTACATCTCTTACTTCACTCATACATCCACCATAACCCTAATTTATCGCCATTTATTCCACATTCTTGTTGCGACCCATAAAGGAACGAACAAGCTCCCCACCCATTGATATTTCTTCAATCTTTAGCAAACGCGCAGCAAAGAAGAAAACAACAATTCCAACGCACATCACAGAAAGTAATTCCAGAGCCCGAACCCCTGAAGAACTTTGTGAACCAGTCCAATCAAAGTAATAAGAAATTGTATAAAGCGGAGCCATTGAAATCAACGACGCAACAAGTAGGCGGATATGTTGAGGCAGAAAATCACGAAGCGAGATTGTCCCCGTATGACGTTTCAAAAGTGCAAGCGTAAAGAAGAGTCCAACGATATAACTAATTGAAAAAGCAGCGCCTAATCCGACGGTGACCCACTTGTTCTTCAAAGTCACCAAAAAAAGATATGAAAGCGCAACAGATACAACGTTAATAAGAAAAATCGATGCAACTTGCGTGCGAGTATCTTCAAATGCATTAAAGCCTCGGATAAGTATCAAATTGATAGAAAAAGCCACAAGCCCAAAACTTAGCGCGGATAAAACGTAGCCAATATATAAAGAATCCTCTTTACCAATACCAAAGAACAAAACCTCAGTTATAAGTGGTCCGAAAAAGAGAAATGCGACTGCACTTGGCACAGTAATGACACCAACCATGCGAATTGCTCGAACGAGTTGTTCGCGTACTTGATCTACTTTTTTGTCTATCGCAAGACGAGATAAATGTGGGAGTAAAGCTGTAACAATAGAAATTGTTACAACTGAATAAGGCAACAACATAATGAGATAGGCATTGCTATATGGAGTAACACCAACGCCAGTCTTTATTCCCTCTTTAGCACTTCGAACTGCCGCGCTAGTAGCAACATTGACTGTAACTAAATAACCAATCTGTGCCAGGAATACATAAAGCAATGTCCAACCAGCCAATGAAAAAGATTTTCCGAGCCCTGTAATCCCCCATTTAGGACGTAATTTTATTCCGGATTTGGCAACGACGGGAATTAAAATGAGCGCTTGTACGACAATTGCAATAGTCGTACCCCAACCTAAAACTTGCACTTGAGAACTCGTAATAGTTGCAACAGTAAGTGCTGGCGAATAATAAAGAACGACGCCAAAAATGGCGATCCCCACAATATTATTGGCAATCGGCGCCCACATAAGGGGGCCAAAGGAACCGCGCGCATTCGCGACTTGACCCAACATAGTAAATAAACCTAGAAAAAATATTTGAGGTAAGCAATAACGAGTAAATGCAATGGCGATGGCGCGCTCGTGTTCAAAGCCAGGTGAAGAAAATTCTGGTGCATACAAATGGACTAATGCAGGAGCAAAAATAATTCCAACTACTACGAGTGTTAGCAATAAAAAAGAAATGGTGGTAACTAGTCGCGAAGCAAAGGAATTTCCACCATCATCATCTTGAAAGGAACGCACAAGTTGCGGCACAAATATTGCAGTGAGGGCACCACCAACTAATAGATTATAAAGAATATTTGGCATTGTATTTGCGACGTTATAAGTATCAGCTAGTAGCGCTGTTCCTAATACTCCAACAATGAGTAACCCGCGGATAAAACCTGTAATACGTGAAAGTATTGTGCCTACAGCCATAATTCCGGAAGCACGAAAGAGATCATGAGATTTCATATTCTAGATCTCCTTACTCTTCGAACGCTTTGCGCCACTGCGCCTAAGAGGAGAATAATCGCAGCACCTGTTGTAAACCATGCGACCCGAGTATCAATAACAGTGAGATTAAGTGACAAAAGAGCTGGATCACTTACAGGATTTCCATTCGTGTCCGTTAGTTGAGCGGTTATATCTGTATTTCCAGGAGCGATAACGGTGACATCCATTGAAAGTTGAAGTTTTGATTTAGCGGGAATAACTATCTGTTGAATATTTGGCGTATAAATCTTGAAATTCGATTGAGTCAGCGAGAGATCTACAGTTACAGGAATTTCAAATTTATTTTCTACCGTGACTGGGACTTTTACATTAGAGGAGGTAAGGCGATACTTACCGCCATTTATTTTCAATTTTGACACTTCATTATTTACCGCATTTGACGCATTAGAAATGAAGAATTCCCTATCGGCGGCGTTAAGTGATGGAGATAAAAGAAAAGCGAGTTGAGCTCGAAGAAGTCTAAGTTCAGGCGTTACGACCACTCTGGATAAAGCTGTCAGGCGCGTCCGATCGAGTGAATAACTAGTTGTTTGCTCGTTATTTAAATGAGCTGTACCAGCACCGGTCACCCTTTTTTGATCTGTAATTACTGAACGGCGAAGAACTTGGCTCAACCTTTCATTTCCAAAATCATAATAAATTTTGACTTCATTAGGAGCAAGATTACGAGCCAAACTAATATTAGGATTTCCATACGGTAAAGCAATTACATCATTACGAGAAGTGATGTAGCGAAGTTGGGCTAACCAGTTCTGCGCGATACCAACACCACTTGTCGGGGCTTCATTGACTAATTTGTACTGTGTTGTCATAGCAAATACTTGGTCTACCAATGCAGCGTCAATGATCCAAGTACGAGAATTTTTTATAGGAACATAAATAAGTTTTCCGAGCTGACCGGTGGGAGTTAATAATTGGGCAAGAGCATCATCTCTGAAAACTCCATCGAGAGCCTGATGTGGTTTTTCTGTCACAATAATTGTTTCACCATCAACTGCATTAGCTTGAACAAATGAACTTAGCGAGAAAAAAGAAATAACTAGAAGTAAAAACAGTGAAGTTCTGTATTTCATATTTTTAACTCACCGCTTCTTGCGATTAATTTCTTTTCATCTGGATAGGCAAGCTTTTCAACAATCTGATCAAGTGGAAACCATGCAGCCTCGTCAACTTCACTTACTTGCGGCGCAAGTATTCCGCCAGTTTCACTAAAGAGAAAATGATGAACAGTTTTATGAATTCTTTTGCCCCCTGCCATAAACCAAAAATCAATAACCCCTAAAGATTTAGATATAGATGAGGTAATACCCGTTTCTTCACTTACTTCGCGGATTGCAGCCTCTTCAGGAGTTTCACCTTCTTCGATATGGCCCTTTGGAAGCGACCAGAGCAAACGCGTTCCGGTTGCATCTTTATTATCAATGCGCCCGATGAGTAAACCCAATGTGCCAGTGGTATCAATTACTAAACCACCTGCGCTTACTTCATCTACTCGTTTGGCGTATGGCTTTGGAGCGCTCTTTTTCTTACTTTGAGGCGCGTTAGTTGAATTAGTGGTTGTCGAACTCTCATTACTTTGGGGGCTGCGATGTGCGGGCTTACGTCGCCTGCGTTTTTTCTTCGTACTTTCGCCGCCCGCACCAGGTGCCGGGATCATGGAGCAAGGGTACTGCTCTAGCCTTATCTATTGTGAAGAGTGCATTAGGAGCCGCCGGAGAATTGGCCATCCGCTCCCTTATCGAGAAGGCGCCATTGGCGAGCTCTCTTGCGCAAGCATTTGCCGCAAAGGGTTTCACACTTGCACTCGTTGGAGGGCCAGTACGCGATGCAATTTTGGGGCGCCTTGGCAATGATCTTGATTTCACAACAAATGCAAAACCAGAAGAGAGTAAGAAAATTTTGCATGCATGGGCTGATCATGTGTGGGATACAGGAATTGCATTTGGAACTGTCGCGGGAAAACTTGGTGAAACAACGGTTGAAGTCACAACGTATCGCAGTGATGTCTACGAAAAAGATTCTCGTAAACCAGAAGTTTCTTATGGTGAAACAATAGAGGGCGATCTTTCACGAAGAGATTTTCGTATCAACTCCATGGCTCTTGAACTTACAGGTCCAACTCCTGTTTTTATAGATCCGTACGATGGATTGAGCGATCTTTCAAAAAAAATATTACAAACTCCGGGTAGCCCAGAAGATTCTTTTTCAGATGACCCACTTCGCATGTTGCGTGCTGCCAGATTTGCTAGTCAATTAGATTTTGAAATAGCGCCTAATGTTCTAACGGCAATGAAAGAAATGGCGCCACGCCTCAAAATTATTTCAGCAGAACGCGTCAGAGAAGAACTATCTAAAATATTAATGTCAAGCAATCCTCGAACAGGAATAACAATTCTAGTCGATATAGGTTTAGCTGAATTTGTTCTCCCTGAAATCCCTAAACTACGTTTAGAAATTGACGAACACCATCACCACAAAGATGTTTACGAACATTCCATTACCGTTTTAGAACAAGCGATAACACATGAAGATCGACTCGGTGGACCTAATTTAGTAATACGACTAGCAGCGCTTTTGCACGATATTGGAAAACCGAAAACTCGAAACCTTATTGATGGGGGCGGAGTTTCTTTCCATCATCATGAAGTAGTCGGTGCTCGGTTAGCGAAAAAGCGCCTGCAAGAGTTGCGTTTCGACGGTAAAACTATTGAAGATGTAGAAACACTCATTGCTCTGCATTTACGATTTCACGGGTATGGTGATGGAGAATGGAGTGATTCTGCGGTTCGCCGTTATGTGCGAGATGCAGGTGAGCTACTTATTCATTTACACGTACTCACCCGTGCCGATTGCACAACACGAAGTAAACAAAAAGCATCTAGGCTCGCGGCTACGTATGACAGCTTAGAAGCACGCATCGGTGTACTTATGGAGCAAGAAGAGTTATCGAAGATACGCCCTGATTTAGATGGTGCCCAAGTGATGGAACTGCTCAACCTTAAGCCTTCACGTGCAGTCGGTGATGCACTGGACTTCCTGATGGAGCTACGACTAGAGAATGGGCCCTTAGGAGTTGAAGTGGCCACCGAAAAATTATTAGCGTGGTGGAAAAGCAGAAGCTCGCAATAAACGGAATGCGCTAAGGAAGTAAACGGCGCTCACTAACAAAGGGACGGCGATTGAGATTCCTGATTTTGGAAGCATGAATGCTGCAATTACTGCTCCACCTACAATTGCACCATTGACTATTACGTCATATAAAGCAAAAACACGGCCTCGGAAATAATCATCAATTTTCGATTGAACGAGGGCATCATTTGTAACTTTAAGATTTTGTCCCCAAAATGCAGTAAAGAATGCGGTAACAATGAGCATCAGCTGGCTTTGTTGTATCACTAAGGCAAGTGGAAACAGTGAACTCGCATAGAGTGAATAACGCATCCAAATATGGCGACCAAATCGTGCAACGCCGTATGGTGCTAGAAAAGCACCCAAAGTTAAACCAATTCCTGCAAAACTCAAGGCAAAACCAAACCCAGCCAAACCTTGCTCTGGTTTGAGTGGATTATGAAAAGTATTTCGTTCAAGTAAAAGACCAGTGAGAGTCAATGCCGTGAGACCACCTCTTTGAATTGCAGTCGCGGCAATACCGCGAGCAGCATCAACATGTTCTTCTAGGAAACCAATTCCTTCGCGCATTTCTTTGATTCCACCCAAGAAAGTAGCTGCTTCCAATTGGTGATCAAGTGGGCCAATTTCTTTGCCTTTGAGGCGAAGTGTCAAAAATGCTGCAGATAAATAGCCAGCGGCAGCGATGAGTATGAGCAGCGAGTCTGCGTGATTAGCACCAGTAAGAGAATTTACTAATGCACGAATACCTACACCGGTCCCACCACCTATTACAACAAGAACCGAACCACCAGTTACTGCAATCGCGTTAGAAGAAATAAGGTTTTCTGGTTTCACAATCAACGGTAAACCTGCGGAGAGTCCTGCCAATATCAATCTGTTTATTCCAAATGCAACTAAAACAAATATTGTTAATTCACTTCCAGTTTTACCACTAAAAATTAATGCAGCGATTACCAACAAATTAATAGCTCTGAAAATATTTGAATAGAAAATAGTTCTTTGTCTCGAAACGCGATCTAAAATAGTCCCAACAAATGGTCCAACAAGTGAATAAGGAAGAAGTACAACTGCAAATGCAGTAGCAGCGCTCAATGCATTTGCTTGACGCTCAGGAGAGAAAAGCACGAAGGATGCCAATGCACTTTGGAAGAGACCATCCACTGCCTGCCCGCTCCAGCGAATAGCGAGGAGCCTCGAAAGCCGCGGATGGCGAATGAGCTCCCAGAAATTCATAAGGCAAGCGTAGTTACTAAGTTGCGATTATTCTTTACCCCTATGAAATCGCAACGCTCTTATATCGATTACTCACTCGATAAACGCGCAACCCTCATGGCGCTTTTTCGCGGAGTGGTTGACGCCTGCGATGCAGATCCATACCTCATGAGAGCAGCAAAATTTCATGGTGAAAAGGTAAGTCGTCAATGCCCAGTATGTAAAAAACTTTCTTTAGTTGAACTCCGGTACACATTCGGAGATCAACTCGGGCAATACTCAGGTCGAATAAAAAACCTAAAAGAGTTGGCTGAAATGGAGAATGAATTCGGAGAATTCCGCGTTTATATTGTTGAAGTGTGCAGAGAATGTTCTTGGAATCATCTGTGTGCCTCATTCGTCCTCGGCGATGGAATTGAGCGCAAAGCACCTCGCCGAGTAAGGACTTTGGAAGATGAGGATTGGGCGAAGGGGTAACCTTTACAAATGCTGCGGAGATACTTAATAAGAGCTGCCATCTTTATAGGTGGTTTCGGCTTCATAGCAGCAGCAACTCTTTTCGCATTCGCTTACTTCACAGTGTCAATCCCCGATCCAAATGCATATGTAAATAGTCAATCGACGGTTATTCAATATTCAAATGGTGAAGAAATTGGAAGAGTCGGCAGTGAAAATCGTCAGATAGTGCCGCTTGTAAAAATTCCACTCAATGTCCGCCATGCAGTACTCGCGGCAGAAGATCGTAATTTTTATTCGAATAGAGCATTTAGTGTTACTGGCATTGGACGTGCGATATTTAATAATTTGCGTGGCGGTGCTTTGCAAGGAGGCTCAACCATCACACAACAGTATGCAAAAACAGCCTTTCTATCGCCGAGCCGAACTGTTCAGCGAAAAATAAAAGAATTAGTCATTGCGATAAAACTCGAGAACTCACTTAGCAAAGATAAAATTTTGGAAAATTATCTCAACACAATCTATTTTGGCCGCGGTTCATATGGAGTAATGACAGCTTCTCAACAATATTTCAATCGTAATGTAGATCAACTTTCAGTTTCTCAAGCAGCGGTAATCGCAAGTATTTTGAGATCGCCTGGTCTTTATGACCCTTCTTATAGTAAAGCGAATGAAGCGCGATTAAAAGGACGATTCCAGTATGTAATAAATGGAATGGTGCAAGCGAAATGGTTGACCAAAGAACAAGCTGCAAAAACAAAGTTTCCTACAATAATTCCGCGCGCTACATCTGGCTCTCTTAGCGGTCCGAAGGGTCACGTAATAGAAGCGGTACAAAAAGAATTAGCGAAACTTGGTTTTAATCAAGATCAATTACTTGTCGGCGGATTAGTAATTCGTACGACGATAGACCAGCAAGCTCAACAATCTGCCGTTGATGCCATAAATAAACTCACCCCAAAAGGGGCGCCTGCTAATTTACATATTGGTTTAGTAGCGATTCGCCCAGGTACGGGTGAAGTTATTGCGTTATATGGCGGCCCAGATTATTTGAAGCGTCAACTTAGTGATGCGACACAATCAATTGCGCTCGCAGGTTCAACCTTCAAACCGTTTGCATTAATTGCAGGTCTCGAAGCGGGAATTCCTCTTACCTCAATGTGGAATGGGGATACACCGCAAGTATTCGATGATGCAGGAAAACCATATCCAGTATCAAATTACGGGGATGAAGGCTGGGGTCAAATGTCATTATTTGATGCCACGAAACATTCCGTCAATACGATTTATGTACCTCTAGGAATTAAAGTTGGCCCAGACAAAGTTGTCGATGTCGCGCGCAGAGCAGGAATACCTGACACTGTCGCGATGATGCCAACACCATCAGTTGTTTTGGGAGTCGCAAGCCCACATGTACTTGATGTTGCAAATGCGTATGCAACATTTGCATCACAAGGGATTTATTCGAAACCGTATTTGGTATCGCAAGTATTAGGTTCAAACAAAGGTGTTTTGTATGAAGCAAAACAATCTAGCCAAGAAGTTTTCAGCAAAGATGTAATGGCAGATTTAACGTATGCACTCAAAGGTGTTGTCAATGGCGGCACAGGATCTGCAGCTTTGGCACTTGGTCGACCATCAGCTGGAAAAACTGGAACGAGCGAGCAAAATGCTTCAGCTTGGTTTAGTGGTTATGTCCCACAACTTGCCGCATCTGTTGCACTCTTTCGAGATAGTGCAAGTGAATCATTGAATGGAATCGGCGGATTAAACTCTGTGACGGGTGGAACTTTTCCTGCACGTATATGGACGGCATTTATGAAAGGTGCACTAAAAGGAACTCCGATTCTAGATTTTCCAGCACCATCTAATATCGGTGGTTTGGATCCCATAGTCATGACCTCGGGTGGAATCCAAGTAATGAAGAAAAAAGGTTAGGGTTTGCGCCATTCGGCTCGCGTACTTATCGCACTTGCAATTCTTGCCTCACTATTTTCATTTATAAAATTTAGCCATTGTGAAACTAAAAATTGGGCAACACCAGATCAATATATTCATGCCTGCTATTCAGACCTACCCGCACTTTTTGGAGATCGTGGATTAAATAATCACAAATGGGCATACGCTGGCGGTGAAAAGGCAATTGAATACCCAGTTATAACTGGAGTTGTCATGTATGCAACATCTTGGATAACCCCAGAAGGTCGACACAACACCTCGTACTATTTTTATATCAATGTTTTTCTTATAGCCCTACTATTTATATTTTCCGCAGTTCTATTAGCGCATATGAAACCAAACTTTTGGTATCTACTTCCTATCGCTCCAGCAATGATAGCTTCGCTATATATCAATTGGGACATGTGGGCAATCATTTCAATGATGATTGCAATTTATTGGTTTGATAAAGAAAAATATAAATTGAGTGCGCTAGCTTTGGGAATTTCTATTTCCACTAAATTTATGCCCGTTTTTCTTTTATTGCCTATTATTCTTATTTTATGGCGAAAGAATAAAATTAGAGAAATATTTAGCTATGGTGGAATTGTCTTCAGTTCGTGGCTGGCGATAAATCTTCCAGTTGCACTCACTACACCAAAGGGTTGGTGGCATTTTTATCACCTTAATCTTACGCGTGGTGCCGATTGGGGTTCTCCCTGGTACGCCCTTTCATTACTTGGAGTTCATCTTACGAATTTGAATTATCTAACTGCCTTGGCCTTATTTGCAGGATTAATTGTTGCCACACTAATATTTTTTGAGTTTGCTACTTCACCAGCTCTTGCACAGATGAGTTTTATAGTGCTTGCCATAGTGATGATTATTAGTAAGGTCTATTCACCGCAGTATGTTTTGTGGTTAACGCCTCTTGGAATACTTGGATTAGTGAATAAAAAGAGTGTGCATGCATTTTGGGTTTGGCAAAGTGGCGAAATTATTTATCACATTGCAATTTGGCAACATTTAGCAACAGTCACCGGTGCGCATTTTGGCCTCCCCGATACCGGCTATGCCCTTCTGACGCTCGTGCGAATAGCCACAACGATCTACCTCATCACCGTTATCGCCCGCACTGCAGTCCAGAATTCCCGCACAGATGTGGCCCATCCACACGCTCGCCTCATGGATTTTCTCTTTGAGGCCTCTCCCCGTTACCCTTAGCCTTCCTCGCACACTCCATCAGGAGAGTTCGGGGAAGCACTAACCCTCCTGTCACGGAAATACCGTGGCCGTCTTAGTCCAGAGGAGGTCGGGTTACGCATGCGTCACTATGAACTAATGGTCATTCTCGATCCAGAACTTGAAGAACGCACAGTCACACCAAGCCTTGAGACATATCTCAAAATCATTAAAGACAGCGGAGGCCGCGTCGACAAACTCGATGTATGGGGCCGTCGCCGTATGTCATTTGAGATTCTTAAAAAAGGTGAAGGTATTTACGCAGTTGTTGATATGCACTGCGAGCCAGCTGCCATCAAAGAGTTGGATCGTCAACTCAATTTGAATGAGTCAGTCTTGCGCACCAAAGTTATTCGTCCAGAATAATTTAAGAATAATTGCACGGACCTAAAAGAGATTAGAGGAAAAATAAATGGCAGCAGGCGATACAAACATCACTCTCATCGGTAACTTAACTGATGACCCAGAGCTACGTTTCACTCCTTCTGGTTACGCGGTTGCAAACTTTACGGTTGCATCCACTCCTCGAAATTACGATCGCACCACAAATACTTGGAAAGATGGAGACACTCTTTATCTCAGATGTTCTATTTGGCGCGAAGCAGCAGAAAGCGTTGCAGAGTCACTTACAAAAGGAACTCGTGTAATGGTTACTGGTCGCTTGAAGCAGCGTTCATATGAAACAAAAGAGGGCGAAAAGCGAACTGTCTTTGAGGTAGAAGTTGATGAAGTCGGTCCTTCACTGCGCTACGCAACAGCAAAGGTCACTCGTACCCAACGCCAAGGCGGAGCACCAGCAGGCGGAGGATTTTCTGCACCAGCAGGAGATTCAGTCAATGACGATCCTTGGGCTGCAGCATCTTCAACGCCAACTGGCGGAGGATGGGCAACTACAACTAACGACGAACCACCGTTCTAAAAAAACCAACCTATCCATCCATTCCTAACTAAAAACCACTACTGGAAAAAGCCACTATTGGATAAAAGTTAGGGCACCCGAAAAGGAGCACCACAATGGGAGCAAGAAATAATAAGACTCTACGTGAGCCTAAGAACAAGGGCGCAAAAGCCGCTGCCCTCAATAAGAAGTTCAAAAAGAAGCCTTGTAGCTTCTGTCAGAACAAGGTGAGCTATATCGATTACAAAGATATTGCAACCCTTCGCAAGTACATCTCTGATCGCGGAAAGATTCGCGCTCGCCGAGTAACTGGTGCTTGCACACAACATCAACGCTCAATTGCAACTGCTGTAAAGAACAGCCGCGAAGTTGCATTGTTGCCTTACACATCAACAGCTAGATAAGGAGCGAATCAATTATGAAACTCATCCTTACTCGCGAAGTTGCAGGCCTCGGCGCTGCAGGAGATGTTGTTACTGTAAAAGATGGTTTTGCTCGCAATTTCTTGCTGCCACGTGGCAATGCAATTGCTTGGTCACTTGGTGGAGAGAAGCAGATTCAGAGCATCCGTCGTGCTCGTTCTGCTCGCGAAATTCGCGATATCGACCATGCGAAAGAGATCAAGGCAAAGCTTGAATCATCAGCTGTTACCGCAAAGGTAAAAGTTGGCGCAAAGGGCGTTCTCTTTGGCTCTGTGACAGATAAAGATGTAGCAGCTGCAATCAAGAGCGCTGTGGCAATCGATATTGATCGCCACAGCATCAAGACAAAGGGCCACATCAAAAAGATCGGAAACCACGAAGTAAAGGTTTCACTCGGTCACAACGTTGTCGCAACAGTGACAGTAAGCGTTGTAGCCCAATAAAAAAGCAGTTATAAAAAACCCGCCGTACATCCGGCGGGTTTTTTATTTTAAATCTCATTGAGTGAGAAATAAAAAAATACTTTCCTCCACACCCATGTGAGAAAAAATATCCCTGATGACCTGCACTTATAGTGAGAGGTGGCTCTGTAACTCAAAGTTACCCACAGCGCATCCACGGCTATTCACACAGGAATAACGAGTTATCCACCAACTTACCCACACCCTTATACACACGCGCAAAGGGTGATATTCGCTATCGATTGAGCGTAACCCTACGGTTAGCCCTTCACAGCACGACGCGTAAATACGCTTATTTGTCAGTGCCAAATGGGAAGGTGATTCAGTGAGTATCGCAGAATTTCCTACCTCGAGTAATAACCGTAATCAAAATATCAGCGCAGTTGGTGCTGAATTTGAACGCACTCCTCCGCAAGATTTATTGGCAGAGCAGAGCGTTCTCGGTGGAATGTTATTGAGCAAAGATGCAATTGCCGATGTTATTGAAATTCTCAAAGAGCGCGATTTTTATCGTCCTGCACATGAACTTATTTACGATGCAATTCTTGATCTCTATGGACGCGGCGAACCTGCTGATGCCGTAACAGTTTCAGCAGAACTCACTAAGCGAGGAGATATTGCGCGCGCGGGCGGTGCACCGTATCTACATACTCTTATTTCATCTGTTCCCACTGCTGCTAATGCAGGTTACTACGCAAAAATTGTTCGCGAACATGCAATCATGCGTCGCCTTGTGGAAGCAGGTACAAAGATTGTTCAGCTTGGTTACACAACTGAGGGCGAAGTTGATGATGCAGTAGATCAAGCACAAGCCGAGGTCTATGCAGTAACAGAGCGCCGCGCATCCGAAGATTATGTTCAACTTTCAACACTTATTCCTGCAGCCCTTGATGAGATTGAGAATATTTCTAAAGGTTTGGGTGTTGAAGGCGTCATGACAGGTTTCAAAGATCTTGACGCACTTACACATGGATTACATCCAGGCAACATGATTATTTTGGCAGCGCGTCCTGCAATGGGTAAATCAACACTTGGTCTAGATATTGCACGACATGCATCAATTCATAATGGTCAAACTTCTGTCATCTTCTCACTTGAAATGTCGAAGTCCGAAATCACTATGCGCATGCTCTCTGCTGAAGCGCGCGTTGGCCTCAACAATATTCGTGCAGGTACTTTGAGTGATGATGAATGGGCACGCCTTGCTCGACGTATGGGTGAAATCAATGAAGCACCTTTATTTATTGATGATTCACCTAACCTTTCCATGATGGAAATTCGTGCAAAAGCACGCCGTCTCAAGCAGCGCCATAACCTCAAACTTATTGTGATTGACTACTTGCAGCTGATGAGCAGCGGAAAGAAAGTTGAAAATCGCCAGCAGGAAGTTTCAGAATTCTCACGCCACTTGAAGTTGATGGCCAAAGAGTTAGATATCCCAGTTATTGCTATTTCACAGCTCAATCGTTCACCGGAACAGCGCTCAGATAAAAAACCAATGCTTTCAGACCTTCGTGAATCTGGATCGATTGAACAAGATGCTGACGTTGTGATCATGCTTCATCGTGATGATATGTATGATCGTGAAAACCGAACAGGCGAGGCAGATTTAATTGTTGCGAAACACCGTAACGGTCAGACAAAGACAATTACTGTTTCGGCACAGCTTCACTATGCGCGCTTCTTTGATATGCCACAAAATCCAGGCAGCGGTTCCGATTTCACGCAAGGACGCCAACAAGAAGAGTAACTCAGCGATTAAAAGATTTAGTGCGCTTTGATGCGCGCGCGATCAGCAATAAGAATTCCCGTAATTACAAAACAACCACCAAGAATTTGTAACGGCTTCCAAGATTCACCTAGCCACCACCATGCGATAATTCCTGCAAGAACGGGCTCTAACATTCCAATCACACTACTTGTTGATGCAGAGAGAGACTTTATTCCTGTTACAACAAGGAGATAAGGAATGATCGTACCGAAAACAACTATCCATAAGATCAAGACCCAACCATAGGAATCGTAATGAGAAAAAATTCCCTGCAAATTAATTTTTTCGCTAAAGACCCTGAATGGAAATTTCCAAATTGGTAAAAGAATGAGCCACGATAAAGAGGCAAATGCGAAACCATAAAAAGTAAGCGATTCGGTATCGCGGGTTTTGGATAATTTTTCTCCCATAAGGAAATAAATACTCAATGCAAATGCGTCCAAAGTTGCTGCAATTACTCCAACCGTGCTCAGAGTTTGGCCCTTCCACACCTGGGCCACAAAAAGCAATCCAAAAAAGGCCAGAAAAATAGCAATCCACATATCGCGCGGGACAAAGAGTTTGCGCACATATTTAATCCATAGAACAATCCATATAGGGGCCGTAAATTCAATAATGAGGGCGATGCTGACGTGCATGTGCGAAATAGCTATGAAATAACCAAGCTGAACAGCAGCAATTCCAAGTGCTCCAAATATCGCAAGTTGTGGGATTTCCTTCTTCGTTGTGCGCAGCTTTTCGCGGGATCGAAAGAAGACAATGAAGAAAAGAATAATAAGCGAACCAGTTGATCGAACTTGGGCCAGTCGTAGCGCTGATAGCGAACTGGTAAGAACTAACTTGGAGACAATGCCATTAAAGGAAAAAAGAAAAGCCGCAGCGATAAGAAAAAGTTCACCTCGGCGCTTTTGCAACATCGGGCAAGGCTATCTGATTAGAAAGCAGATTCCGCAATCTCCATGATTGAACCATCAGTTGATTCAACAATCTTTCGATCAGCGCTGATATGTGGAAGATAATTCTGTACAAAGAATTTTGCCGATGCAATCTTTCCTTTATAGAAATCAGCATCTTTACCTGGGTTTCCTGCAAGTTTTTCAACACAGATATCTGCCTGGCGCAATAAGAGCCATGCAGTGATTATGTCTCCAACCGCCATAAGACAACGTGAGGTATTGAGGCCAACGATATAAATCTTTTCCGCATCAGTCTGGGATTCCACCGCATGCGCAACTAAAGTTGCAACGATTCCATTGAGATCACCGAGTGCTGTAAAGAGTGCAGCTTTCTCATTTGCATGGGAGCCTCCCGATTCGGCAAACTTCTGAATTTCTTTACCGAGTAAACCAATGGCACGGCCACCATCTTTGACAATCTTTCGGAAGAAGAAATCGAGACCTTGAATTGCAGTAGTGCCTTCATACAAAGTATCAATCTTTGCGTCGCGAACATATTGTTCGAGCGGCCAATCTCGGGTAAATCCTGCTCCACCAAATGTTTGAAGTGATTCAGTTCCAAGGAGAGTCCATGATTTTTCACTACCGAAACCTTTTACAACCGGAAGTAATAAATCATTGAGAGCGATGAGGTCAGCATGGCGATCTGTATCGTCAGCTTGAATAGCAAGTTCGATTTCGTCTTGTATTGAGGCTGTATAGAGAACTAGCGCACGCATACCTTCGGAGTATGACTTTTGGACCATTAAAGAACGGCGCACATCTGGATGATTAATGATGGTGACACGAGGACTTGCCTTGTCATTCATTACTTTCATATCTCCACCCTGAACGCGAGTCTTTGCATATGCAAGAGCTTGTTGGTAACCAGCAGATAACGTTGCAATTGCTTTAGTTCCAACCATCATTCGAGCAAATTCAATAATTTTGAACATCTGCGCAATACCTTGGTGAACATCACCTAGAAGATAACCGACAGCAGGCTCATGCTCTCCTAAATTAACTTCACATGTAGCAGAAATATTCAGTCCCATTTTGTCTTCAAGAGATGTTACATACACACCGTTGCGCTTACCCATTTCTCCTGTTTCAATATCAAACATGAATTTAGGAATGAGAAATAGTGAAAGACCTTTTGTTCCTGGTCCGCCACCCTCACGGCGAGCAAGTACAAAGTGCACAACATTTGGATAAAAATCTGCATCACCCGATGTGATGTAACGCTTTGTTCCGGTGATGTGCCACATTCCATCAGCCTGCTGCACCGCTTTCGTACGACCTGCACCAACATCGGAACCGGCATCAGGTTCAGTTAGCTGCATCGTTGCACCCCAGTGCTTTTCAACCATGTGCTTTGCAATTTTCTTTTGCTCATCTGTTCCAAGAACATATGCAACTTGTGCAAAGGCGTAACCAGAAGCATAAATATGAATCGCTGGGTTTGATCCCAACACCATTTCGGCCATTGCCCAACGCACTGATGGTGGAACTTTCATTCCACCAAGATCTACTGGAGCATCAAGACGCCACCATTCACCATCGATATATGCTTTATATGATTTCTTAAAACTTTCTGGCAAAGTGACATTGCCAGTCTCTTTATTTAATATCGCACCAACACGATCGCCTTCAACAAAAGAGGCAGCAAGATCGTTTTCACACAAACGTTTCATCTCTTCAAGCATTCCTATTGCAGTTTCGCGATCAACTTCCCCATATGGATTTGTGCCCATAATTTTGTCGCGCCCCAAAAGATCAAAGAGACAGAATTCAATATCGCGCAGGTTCGCTGTGTAATGGCTCATGGCTCAATAATGCTACTGGTCAGTAACTTATTCAAGCCTCATCTTAGAATTCGCCAGCCCTTCGCTTGGAATATGGTTCGCGTTCAACGCTCAGAGAGAAGATAAGGAGTATGAAAATCATCGTGGTGGGCGGCGGAATTATCGGTACATCACATGCGTATCGCGCCCTACATGAAGGACATGAAGTGCTGCACCTGGAGCGCGATGCATCACCACGAATGTCATCGGCGAGGAACTTTGGCCTTATCTGGATTAGTGGGCGACGAAGTGGACACGAATTAGATTTTTCATTACGCAGCCGCGAACTATGGGAAGAAATTCATCACCAAATCCCTGAAATGAGTTTTCGTGGCGATGGATCCATTACGGTTGCAAAAAACGAAGCGGAACTTCGAGTTATGGAAGAGTGCATACGAAAAGAAGATTCGAGTACCAGGAAATGGCAAATTCTGAGCAAAACCGAAACTCAAAAAATCAACCCTGTCCTAAAAGGAGATTATCTCGCATCGCTGTGGTGTCCAATTGATGCAACAGTTGAACCAGGTTCTCTACTTGAATCTATTCGCACGCACATGCTAAAAAATAATAAATATTTGTGGAAATCAAATATTGATATTGTAGATGCAAGAAGTGATGGAGATAAAGTCCAAGTTGTTTCCAAAAATAGTGATATTTTTGAAGGAGACTACTTAATTCACTGCCCTGGAGCAGACCACAGTTCAATTTTTAAGGATCAGCTTTCGACGGCACCTATTCGAAAAGTTAGATTACAAATGATGAGTACTGATGTTTTTAGTGAGAAGTTAACAACTTCACTAGCAGATGGTGACTCAATGAGATATTACCCAGCCTATGAAGTTTCCTCATTAAAAGAGTTGCCAAGTCAACACCCGGTAGCAAAAAAACATAATATGCAACTTTTACTTGTGCAAAGAACAGATGGAACGCTAACAATTGGTGACACACATGAGTATGCAGAACCATTTGAATTCAAATTAGACGAGGATCCTTATCAATACTTACATGATGTGGCCAGTGCCATAATCGGTAAAACAATTCCACAAGTAAGAAAAAGATGGGAAGGAATTTATAGTCAACGAGTAGATGGTGCAATCTGTGACCGTCGTAAAATCGCACATAACATTACTTCTGTTACCGGACCAGGCGGTCGAGGAAATACTTTGGCGCCGGCAATCGCCGAAGAAACCCTAAAAGGCCTGTAAATGAAACCAGAATTTATTGCATTTGATGTCGCTGGTACAACCGTGAATGACGATGGACTTGTCATAACCGCATTCAAGAATGCATTTGAGAAATCTCAACCTGAGGAGTGGCCACTCAAGGGCGCTGAATGGACGCAATATGCCCTCGACACAATGGGCCAATCAAAAATTGAAGTATTCACGCATCTACTTGGGGATCGCAAAAAGGCACACATGGCGAACTTGGCTTTTGAAGAGGCATATGTAAATGCAATTACAGAATATGGCGCTAATCCAATTACAGGCACACATGAACTTTTTGAAGAGTTGCGAAGTCAGAACATAGGAATTGTTCTCACAACCGGGTTTAGTCGATCAACACTCAATGTCTTATTAGAGGAGTTGGCCTGGGAAAAAATAATTGATCTGAGTGTGACACCTGATGAAGCAGGGCGTGGACGCCCAAACCCGGATATGTTGAATTACGCTGCTAAGAAATTCGAAATCAAATCAAAAGAAAACATAATTGTTGTTGGCGATACCGCATCGGATATGTTGGCAGGAATTGCCTTTGGATCGCTACGGGTTATTGGCGTGTTATCAGGTGCACACAAAGAAGAGGCCCTACTCACTGCGGGGGCAACTTCTGTTATTAACTCAGTAGCAAATCTCTCGTCACTTATTTAGCACTCCCTGTATCTCTAAGATTCACCTGAAAGATTTTTCCCGTCAAGAAATGCTTTCCCTTGTGTTTGTTTTATCTCGAGACTATTCCCGCACGTTCCTACGAAGGGGAAAACAATATGCGCATTTCGCGTTCATCAGCAGCTATTGCAGCTGCAATGTTTATAGCTAGTTCGGCGGTAGTAATTGCAGCTCCTTCACAAGCAGCTGCAGTTGATTACTGTTCAGTACAAAATCTAACTCAAGCTGGCGGCATGGATGCATTAGTAAAGGCTGCTAAAAAAGAAGGTCAGCTCAATGTAATTACATTGGCATCAGGTTGGGCAAATTATGATGAGGCGATTGCACTCTTCAAAAAGGCATTTGGTCTCAAAATTGTAAATGATAATCCAGATGGGTCTTCAGCTTACGAATTGCAGACAATCAAAACTGCACCAGCATCAAAGCAACCAGACGTAGTAGATATTGGGCCAACACACCTTGGTGCAGAATCGACAGATGCTCTTGGGCGTTCACTTTTTACACCATACAAAGTTGCTACATGGAGTGACATCACACCAACATGGAAAGACCCAAACGGACTTTGGTACGGTGACTACCAAGGAACAATCAACATTGCTTATGATTCTTCAGTTTCACCAGCGCCAACAAAAATTTCTGACCTCTCAAACCCTGCCTACAAAGGCATGGTCGCATTAGGTGGAGATCCATCATCGGCGACAGAGGCATTCATGGGTGTATTTGCAGCCGCGTATGCAAATGGTGGAGGAGCTAGCGATATCAAGCCTGGTATCGAATATTTCCGTTCACTCAAGCAATCAGGAAACTTTGTAACAGTTCCTGCAACTGGTGCAAATCTTGCAACAGGTGCATTCAAAATTACACTTTCTTGGAGTTTCAATGGCCCTGGATTTATCACAGCAGCAAAGGGAATTGGAAAGACTCTCAAGTATGTAACACCATCAGATGTTGTTGTAAAGGGAAGTCCTTACATTCAAGCAATCAACGCAAAGGCTCCTCACTGTGCAGCAGCACGACTCTGGGAAGAATTCATCTTCTCTGAGAACAAGGGGAAATTCTCAACAGCCCTTACACCTGCAGATCTTAAGCTCTCAGGTTCAAAGTTGTTCGCGACAATCATGGGTGGACAAAACATCTTCAACTCAGGTGCTGCACATCCAATCACTGAAGCAGCAATGATTAAGAATAAGACCCTCATCCCAGCCCCAGCAGGCTTTAGCGTCCCAGCTGGTGTAAAAGTTGTAAGTCCATCACTGGACGAACAGGTTCCACAACAGGCAGTCGTTAAAACGATGTGGCCTGCAGTCATTGCGTAATGACCAAAATAAGTAACGATATGAGTAAAGGTGTCTCCCGTTTGGGGGGCACCTTTACTCGTTATAATCTTTTAGTAGCAATCCCTGTCCTTCCCCTTATAATTTATCTAGGCTTCTTTTTCTTTTGGCCGATGGTTGCAGTATTTATTGATTCATTCAAAGATAATTCGCATCATTGGTCTTTGGTAAATTTCACGACAATATTAAACGATCCGTACCGGAAAGCTTTCAAGAATAGTATTACTTTAGGTTTAGTCTCCGCTCTAACAGCATCGATACCTGGTGCAATATTTGCTTACATAATTGAGATACGTGGCAGTGAAAAAATAAAAAAAATTATTGGCTCACTCAGCGGAGTACTTGCAAATACTGGAGGGGTGCCGTTGGCATTTATGTTTATTGCAGCCTTTGGTGCTCAAGGATCCGCAATTTATATTCTAAAAAAAATCGGAATAAATCTTTACTCTGGAAGTTTTACCCTGTTTTCATTTGTTGGCATAGTTATTGTGTATCTATATTTCCAAATTCCATTAATGGTGATCGTTTTTTCCCCAGCAGTCCACGGAATCCGTCGCGAATGGCGTGATGCAGCAAGGAATTTAGGCGCTACATCGCTTGATTTTTGGAAGACCATTGGACTTCCCCTCTTATTCCCAAGCTTTGCTGCCTCATTCTTATTGCTCTTTGCGAGCGGGTTTGCGGCATACGCAACTGCGCGTGCAATGACAGTTGGAAATATTGCATTGGTTCCACTAGTTATTGGCACCCTGGTAGATGGAAACGTCCAAGTTGATCAGGCAAATGTTGGCAAGTCGTTGGCGATTGGAATGGTGGTTATTTCTGCCATTGCAATGATTCCCTACCTATACATTCAACAGAGAGCCAGAAAATGGCAACATTGAAGAAGAATATTATTCTTCCCATCACATTAATAATCGGTGGGATTTTTGCTTTCTTACCTTTTGGTTCAGCAGCAGAATTTTCATTTCGTTCATTTTCTGAAACAGGGAAGCTGCAACACTCACTCACTTCTTATCGCTGGATTATTAATCAACCAGAATTAGCAAGCCATTTATTTCTTTCACTGAAATTAGCATTGATAGCCGTTCTTATTACGCTGTTCTTGATGGTACCTACTGTGGCTTGGTTACATCTCAAGGCTCAAACTTGGCGACCACTACTCGAAGTCCTAACAATTTTGCCGCTCATTATTCCAGTTGTGGCATTATCCATCGGAGCTCAAGCTGCATTTCCTGACTGGCTTCAATCTTCCGAATATGAACTCCCGCTCATGTATGTAATTCTTTCGATGCCATTTAGTTTTCGAATTCTAGATACAGGTATGCAAGCAATTCCGCTCAAAACTATTACAGAAGCCGCCCGCGGCCTAGGAGCTAATTGGCTAAAAACTATATTTTTTGTAATTGCGCCAGTGATACGCGGTTCTGTCATGGGTGCTTTTTTTCTTACTTTCGCATTATCTTTAGGTGAATTCACATTAACTTCACTTTTACACTGGGATACCTTTCCAACGTGGGTTACCTCAGTTTCACAACAAAATATTATCGGTGCAATTGCACTTTCAATTTTCTCACTAACAGCTGCTTTCGCGTTGTTATTAATTATTAGCCTATTCACTAGCCGTGCAAGAAAACTTACGAAGGAGGCAGAATGAAAACTGGGATGCTTGAAATAAAGGGAATTTCTCGGCGTTTTGGAGAGACCGTTGCCCTTGATAATCTGTCACTTGAAATTGAGCCTGGTGAATTGGTTGCATTACTCGGACCCTCTGGTTGCGGGAAAACGACTGCGCTCAGGATTGTGGCTGGATTAGAGCGAGCAGATGCTGGCACGGTTATCTTGAAGTCAAAAGATGTCACGAATACCCCGCCCCACCACCGGAATATGGGTATGGTCTTTCAGGCGTACTCACTCTTTCCTAATCTCAATTCTCAAGAAAACGTTGCGTTTGGGCTCCAAATGCGCAAGGTTTCGAAATCGAAGAGAATCCAAAAAGCGAATGAATTATTAGAACTTGTTGGCTTGAATTCACACGCGCGCAGATTTCCCCATCAATTATCGGGTGGCCAACAACAAAGAGTTGCCCTCGCCCGTGCCTTAGCATTCGAGCCAGAAATTCTTCTCTTGGATGAGCCGCTTTCGGCTTTGGATGCACAAGTACGAGCCAATTTGCGAGAAGAAATTCGTCGCCTCCAACTCTCTCTTGGTACTACAACTCTATTTGTGACACACGATCAAGAAGAAGCAATGGCAATTTCTGATCGTGTAGGTGTGATGAATAAAGGTAAATTAGAGCAAATTGCTCCACCAGATTATATTTATAACAGTCCAAGTACTCCTTTTGTTGCAGGATTTGTCGGTAGCGTAAATAAAATAAAAGGAAAACTTTTTAATGGAAAAGTTTCAATCCTCGGAAAAGAATTACTGTCAATGACAAACGATGTTCCAAATGGAAGCGTAATTGCATACGTTCGCCCTGAATCAATCCTTGTAGAACGAAATGAAACTATTCCGAATGCAAAAATAGTAACCCGTTCTTTTCTTGGGGCAAACTCGCGGGTAATGTGTGAAACCAACGAGGGAGTACTTATCTACTCTGCGATCTCAAGTACTCTCTCGGGAAATTTACACCCAGGAGATTCGGTTTCGATATCTGTAACACAAAGTGAAGTGATGGTTGCTAGTGTCTGATACAACAAACCAAAGAATTATTCGTTTAAAGCGAAACAAGGATTCCAATTGGAAAAAAATGCTGCATGACGAAGGTGAAGCTCCATTAGGAGATGTCCCAATCAAATTTGAAAAGTTAGTAGCATTTATTCATCTGAGTGATATACATATTTGTGACACACAGTCGCCAGCACGACTGGAATTCTTAGATCGAATAGCAGATCCTGATAATCCACTATCTGCTCTAGTTCCATATATTGGCACTTACCGCGCTCAAGAATTTCTGAGCGTTCAAGTATTTGAGGCAATGATTTCAGCAGCCAATAAAATTGAAGTCAGCCCGTTAACAAAACAAAAAATAGATGCCGTTGTAATCACAGGTGACGTTGTCGACAACGCACAATCTAATGAATTGAGTTGGTATAAAACTATTCTCGATGGTGGATTAGTGTCATCAAAAAGTGGTGGCCCCAATGATTTTCAAGGCCCCCACTCCTCAGATCCCTCTTCCTATGACATTCACTATTACCACCCCGATGGCCCACCACTGGATAAACCAGCTGACCGCCCACATGTCTTACATGATTTTCCATATTTTAAAGGAGTGACCGCGGCAGCGGCAAACCCCTTTGTAGCTTCGGGTTTAAAACACAATTGGTTTGCAGTTCATGGAAATCATGATGCTTTGCTTCAAGGCACCGCAACTGGAACAAAGGAACTGCGAGAATTTATCGTTGGGGATGCAAAAATTTCTGGGTTGAGTCCCGAAGCAGACCTTTCTACTTTATTCGAAGGTTTTGGCCAAGTTGGGCCAGCAATTTATCCGGGAATCGATCTTTTGGAAACGACTCAAATCGTGCCAGATGAACGACGACAAATCGTAACGATCGAGGAATGGGTGGCAACACATACTGATTGCGGACACGATCATGGTCTTCGCCCAGAAGAGAATCAAATTTCTTATTGGTATCGAGATATCAGAGACAATATCCGTTTGGTTGGACTCGACACTGTAAATAGATTTGGTGGCTGGCAAGGTTGTATTCATCGTGAACAATTCGAATGGTTAGAAAGATTATTAGAAGAGTCTAAAGACAGATATGTGATTCTTTCTTCCCATCATCCAATGACTGATCTTTTCAACGATTATTCTCCAGAAGGAGAATTGAAACCCGCGGCTAAGGACGAAGTGTTAGAGATGCTGCTTCGTTTCCCCAATGTGATTCTTTGGTTCTCAGGACATGTGCACGACCATAAAATAAGTGAAGCTACTAATGAAGATGGCACTCATGCATTTTGGGAAATTAGAACTGGTTCCCATATTGATTGGCCTCAACAATCGCGAGTCATTGAAATTGTGAAGAGTTCGCAGGGTAAAATTGCAATAGGTACCGTCGTCTTTGATCATGATGGCCCATTGGAATTTACGGGTGGCGTTAGTGAACTCGAAAATCCAATTGCATTAGCAGGGCTATCGAGAATGCTTGCCGGCAATGATTGGCAAAGACAGGCCGGCCCATACTCTCTTGATCTGGCCGAAGGTGAACCCAAAGATAGAAATATCTGGCTCTGGGCCAACGATCCGCTTGCCTGAGTGGATTTCAAGGTAGGCTCCCCGCGTGCTACTTAGTGATCGCGATATCCGCATTGAAATTGCCGCCAACCGTGTTGGGGTCGAGCCATTTGAAGAGGCGATGATTCAACCATCTAGCGTTGATGTGCGCCTTGATAAATTTTTCCGTGTTTTCGAAAATCACAAGTATTCAGTTATTGATCCATCAATAGAGCAATCCGAGCTCACGCGCGAAGTAATTGTTGAAGGTAATGAGCATTTTATTTTGCACCCTGGTGAATTTGTTCTTGCCAGCACGTATGAAGTTATTACTCTTCCTGATGATATTGCTGGTCGCCTTGAAGGAAAATCCTCACTTGGTCGCCTTGGTTTACTAACGCACTCAACTGCTGGGTTTATTGATCCTGGTTTTAGTGGCCACATCACCCTTGAACTTTCCAACGTTGCCAACCTTCCCGTCAAACTTTTCCCAGGAATGAAGATTGGTCAGCTCTGTCTCATCAAACTCTCATCTCCCGCCGAACATCCATATGGCAGCGCCAAGTATGGTTCGAGGTATCAAGGACAGCGCGGACCAACCGCTAGCCGTTCCTTTTTGAACTTCCACCAATCTAAGATTAAGTAAGTAAGCGGGAATTTCACCCGCTACAAAGGGGTTGAATAAGTATGAAAATAATAATCGCGCTCGCCGTCGTTGCACTTATCGTTCTATTTTTTGTTGCTCAATACAACAGATTGATTCGTCTCAATGTTGGTGTTGATGAAGCATGGGCGCAGATTGAAGTTCAACTAAAACGTCGATCGGATTTAATTCCCAACCTTGTAGAAACCGTCAAAGGATATGCAGCGCACGAAAAAACGACACTTGATGCAGTTATTTCTGCACGAGCAAAGGCAACAACTGCTTCAACTGTGGCCGATGTAGCAGCAGCTGATGGAATGATGACACAAGCACTTCGGGGTTTACTTGCAGTTGCAGAGGCGTATCCAGATTTGAAAGCATCAAGTAACTTTTTATCACTACAAGAAGAATTATCAACTACTGAAAATAAAGTTGCATTTGCTCGTCAGTTCTATAACGACAATGTGCGCTCACTCAATACTGCTGTAAAAACAGTGCCCACCAATCTTTTTGCAGGTATGGCAAAAGTAAGTGTTCGCGAATTTTATGAAGTTGAGGATGCCCAATCTCGTCAGGCACCTAACGTTAAGTTCTAATAGATGAACTTTCGCGCTATGCAAGCGGCTAATCGCCGCAAAACTTTTGGGCTTTTGGCCGGAATGGGATTACTCACAGGGCTTGTTGTTTATGCAGCGCTTACTTATTTTGGTTCAAGCACAGTTGGAATTGTTCCAATCGCGGTTGGAATAGCACTTATCGGTGTGTGGGGTTCATATTATGGATCTGACAAATTAGTAATAACAATGACAGGTGCACGACAAATTCAAGAAAATGATAATCCTAAACTCTTTGGTCTTATCCAAGAAGTCTGTATTGCAAGCGGATTACCAGTTCCTAAAGTTGCCATAGTTGATGACCCGGCACCTAATGCTTTTGCCACGGGGCGAAATCAAGATCATGCACTTATTGCCTTCACAACGGGAATTTTAGATGTTATGGATCGCGATGAATTACAAGGTGTTATTGCCCATGAAATGTCACATGTTGCTAACAGAGACACATTGGTTTCAGCAGTTGCTGCAACAACAGCAGGTGCAATTGCAATTCTGAGCGATATCTTGACTCGCATGATGTGGTTTGGCGGCGGACGACGTGAGCGTGATAGTAATTCAAATCCACTCGCCATCGCTCTATCACTTCTGATTTTGATACTCGCACCGATTGCAGCGGTACTTCTCAAATCAGCAATTTCTCGTAAGAGAGAATCTTTGGCCGATGCAACCGCTGTTGCATTTACTCGCAATCCAGCAGGACTTCGTTCCGCACTTGAAGTTCTGGCTAAAGACTCAACAGTGGTGCAACAACGTTCAACCTCAGTTGCACATATTTGGATTGAGTCCCCATTAGATGGAACTTCAGTATCAAAACTTTTTTCTACTCACCCACCGATTCAAGAAAGAATCGCTGCACTCAGAGCAATGGAATCACTGAGCTAAAGGAAAGAAAAGAGTAAAAGTCGCGCCTTTTCCTGGCTCAGATTTCACACTTACCCGACCATCGTGGGCTCGCATAACAGCATCAACAATTGATAAACCGAGGCCACTTCCTTCAGAACTATTTCGCTGTCTAGATGGGTCAACCCGGAAGAAGCGTTCAAATATCTTTGCTTGATCTTCTGGCGTCAAGCCATTGCCATGATCAGTAACTGATAACAAAACGCCGTCATCTGATTGTGAAAGAGAAACCTCGATGGGGGTTCCAGCGACGGTGTGAACACGGGCATTTGTTAGCAAATTACTAATGACTTGATAAATACGAGTCTCATCACCAAGTACAAATACTTCACTAGGTACATCAACAACAGTGATTGGATGTTGCGGTCCCGCAGCCCTTGCCGAAGCAACACATTCGGTAAGCATTTTGGATAGGTCAACAGGCTTTTTTTCCATTTCGCGCGATTGATCTATACGGGCAAGAAGCAAAAGATCTTCGACAAGCGTGCCCATGCGCATAGATTCATTTTCGATACGTCCTAATAATTCTTTAGTAGCTGCTCCATCAGTGACTGCACCTTGACGATGTAATTCTGCAAAACCACGAATTGCAGTCAGTGGTGTGCGAAGTTCGTGACTAGCATCGGCAATAAATCGACGAAGTTTATTTTCACTTTCAATTTTGACACTAAAGGATTCTTCAATCCGAGCAAGCATCTTATTTAGTGTTGCAACCAATCGACCAACCTCTGTATCTGGTTTTGCATCGGGTAAACGCACCGATAAATCGCCAGCAGCAATTAACTCAGCTGTTTCTTCAACAGTTATAAGTGGTTTGAGTCCAATACGGATTACTTGACGTGATGCAAATGCAATAAGCATGAGAACTAGTAAATAAATAAGGAAAAGAATTCTTGTGACTCTATGTGTTGTTTTATCGAAATCATCGAGAGATTGAGCGACTACAACGCTACCTAAACCTGAAGGAAGTACTCGGGTAACGACTCTGAAATCTGACCCGGGGGCGTCGATGCTAAAAGGCTTATCACCGTGAAGAGCAATTTTTTCTGGCAACATTCCCCG
>Ga0136642_1000184_pt1 | contig 37218 bp, 25 predicted proteins | sample LowCatLa1302831Y_FD_115313 | JGI IMG/M metagenome (GOLD analysis project Ga0136642, IMG submission 115313) | Freshwater microbial communities from Lower Cathedral Lake, Yosemite National Park, California, USA - 13028-31Y | ecosystem: Environmental > Aquatic > Freshwater > Lake ... | reverse complement strand
GCGCCATTCGCTAATGCCATCATGGCTTGTGGTGCTGGGCTTATTTTGCGGGGTTGAAGCGGATTTTTTCTTCGTCGCGGTCTAGGTAAGAGACGCCCTTTTCCATCCACTCGGGTGCGGGTGCGCCGCGCAGGTAGTAGTCAAAATATTGCCAGGCCCGGCGGGCGAAATCTTTGGCGTCAGCACGGCGACGTAGGTGGTGGAACTCGCCGTTGTAGCTCCATAGCCAGGCGGGTTTGTTGTAGCGGCGCAGGGCAAGAAAGAGCTCGATGCCTTGATACCACGGCACGGCGTCGTCGGCGTCATTGTGGAGGATCAGCAGTGGCGTCTGGATCCGTTGCACTTGGAAGACGGGTGAGTTTTCCAAGTAAAGTTGCGGGGCTTCAGCGAGCGGCCGGCCGAGGCGGCTCTGGGTTTTTTCGTACTGAAATTGACGCGGCAGGCCGGAGCCCCAGCGGATGCCGGAGTAGGCGCTCGTCATGTTGCCCACGGGAGCACCGGATTCGGCGGCGCGGAAGCGGGAGGTCTGTGTCACGATGTAGGCGATTTGATAGCCGCCCCAGGAATGGCCGGAGATGCCAATGGCGTTTTCATCGACGAAGCCTTGGGCAACGAGGCTTTCGATGGCGGGGAGCACGCTTTTTAGCGCGCTCTGGCCGGGCTGGCCCTCGGTGTAAACGATGTCGGGCGTGAGGATGAGGTAGCCGTTACTGGCGTAGAGGGGGAAGTTGATGTTGTGGCTGGGCATCGGTGGCTTGAAGGTATGGACGTCCTGCGAGAGGCGCTCGTAGATGTAGACCATGAGCGGATATTTTTTAGTACGCTCGAAGCCCGGTGGCAGGTAGAGGGCGGCGCTTAAGGGGACGCCATCGGAGTTGCGGAATGGGACGACTTCGGCGCGGCCCCAAGCGAAGGGGGTGAGTTGCGCGCCGCCGGCGGTGACTTTGGTTGGTGTTTTGAAAGCGGAATCGGTGATTTGGTAATCAGGGAATTCATCGAAGCGGGAGGCCGAAATAAGCAGAACATCGGCGTCTTTCGCGCGGGCGATATAGCGGTAATTTTTGTCGCCCCAGAGGAGGCGGCGGGGGGCGGTGCCGGGGGCTGCGTCGAAGCGGGTCTGGAGGAAACCGGTGGCGCGGGTGATTTCATCTTCACCGCGCAGGGTGAGGGGTTTAGCGGGATCGAGGCCGCGCTCGTCGGACTCCTCGTCGATGGGCTCGATGCGTTGGACGCGCAATTGGGTGTGGGTGGCGCGACCGGAGGCGGCGGTCAGGTTTTTGGCGGGGCGGGCGTCGGCGAAGAGCTGCCAGAGGTCGTAGCGATCGTAGAGGACCAACGATTGACTGTCTTTAGCCCAACCGGCGTGGCCGTAGGGGCCGGCGGGTTCAGGGGCATCGTGGAGTTCGTCATGGAAAGCAACGCCAAGGCTAGCGGTGAGGTTGCGGGTCGTGCCGGTGGTGGTGTCGAGGAGATGCCAGTGTTGGTTTTGATAATAAAAAGCGGAGCGGCCGTCAGGGGAAAGCTGGAAGGCGCCCCCTTCGCTGCGGAGTTCGCTCAGGGCAGGCCGGCGGGTGCCGGTGGCGGGATCGATGATAAAGACGTCGCTGTAGCGGCCGTCGTAATCGACGCGGCGGCGGTAGGCGCGGTCATCTTGACCGAGCGCGCGGGTGCCGTCCTCGCTCAAGGTGACGGTGGCGAGGGAGGGATCGGCGAGTTGGGTATAGCGGGCGGTGGCGAAATCAAAAACGCCGCGGTAGGTGCGGTTGCGCTCGAGGAGGGCGCGGATCTTTTGCATGGGTTGCACGAATTCGTCGTTCCAGCGCCAGAGATCGGCGGAGACGCGGGCGTCTTCATCCGGGAGGGTTTCGGGGTCGCGCGGGGCTTTGGGCGCGGGCGCGGTGGGGACGTAGAGTTTTTTGCCGTCCCGGGAGAAGGCGAGGGGCCCCTTGTCACTGACGGTATACGTGGTGGGAAAACGGGGGGTAGTTGCGCTGACCAGTTCGACGGCGGCGGGAGAGCCGCGGGGCCAGTGATAGAGTTTAAAGCTTGGGGCTTGGGCGGAGGCCTCATCGCGGTCGCTGACGAAACTGGCCTGAGTTTGTTCGCGGTCCCAGATGAGTTTTAGGTATTTGCCTTTGCCGGCGAGGAGACTGACGGGGGTGGTATCGGCGGGGGCGCCGGGAGTGAAAACGGTGACGCCGTTAGGGGTGCCGGCTTTGGCGGCGAGGGTGGTGAGTAAGGTGCGGCCATCGCGGGTGAGGCTGTAGTCGAGTACGTCACTAAAGGTGCGCTCGACAGGCGTGGTGGCGGCGAGATCGATGAGAACAAGATCGGTCCCAAACTCGGGCTTGGCGGCGGAGTTGGCGGAGGCGGCGCGGGTGCCTGCGCGCGTGGCGGCTGCGTCGTTATCCTCGGTATTTTGCTTTGTAGTGGCGGCGGGCGCGAGCGCTGGGGCGGAATCGGGCTCGGCTTTGGGCTCGGACTTTTTTTCCTCAGCCTTGGCTTCTTTGAGGTAAGCAAGCCATGCCCCAGTTTTGGTGGAGACTTGGAAGGATTTGACCTGCGCTACGTGGGTGATCGCGCCGGTGGCGAGGTTTACGTAGAGGAGTCCTCCTTTAGGCTGAGCGTCGGCGGCGAGCTTGGCTTTGCGGGCGGCGGCGAGAGCGGCTTTGGTGGGGTAAGTGCTGGCGACGAGGTGTTGGGCATCGGCGGTGAAGGCTAGGCGGATGGTCCGCGGTGCGGGCGGTGCATCGGGGTTGGCTTCGTCGGGCAGTATCGAGGGCGGCGGCAGGGCGCCGACCGGGAGGCGTTGTTCGCGGCCGGTGGTGAGTTCACGCAAGATCACTTCGCCGTCACCGTCTTGGGGCATGAACGAGTATGCGAGCCAGTGGCCGTCGCGGGAAAGGGTGGGCGAAGCGAGGCTGCGCCAGGCGTCGAAGTCGTCGAGGGAAAGCGGTCGTTTCGCGCCGCCGGTTGCGGGTGCGAGGGGGGAGGTTTCGGCGGCAAAGGTCGCGGCGAGAAGAACGGTGACCGCGAGAAGGACCAGACGGGGTAAGGAACGCATGGGTAGTTAAAAGGGTGAGGCTTAGGGGAGAGCGTTTAGCGAGCCCCGTAAAGAGCGGAGCCGACGCGGACTTGAGTGCTGCCGGCGGCGATGGCGGGGGTGAGGTCGCTGCTCATACCCATGGAGAGTTCGCTTAAGGGGGTTTGAAAACGGCTCGCAAGGTCGTCGCGCAGGGTGCGGAGTTGAGTAAACGTGCGCTGCGCGTGATCGGCGGCTTCGGCGGGAGTGGTGCCGAGGGGGGCGATAGTCATAAGCCCCTCGATGTGTAGATTTTTTTTTGATAGGGCGAGTTCGAGCAGGCGAGGGGCATCTTCCAGTTCGGCGCCGAATTTGGCGGGGTCACGGCCGGCGTTGATCTGGAGCAGAACGGGAAGAATTTTGCCGAGCTCGGCAGCGGCGCGATCGAGGTGGTTGAGTAGTTTTTCAGAATCGACGCTCTGGACGCGGTCAAAGTGGGTCGCGGCGAGTTTGGCTTTGTTAGATTGGAGGTGGCCGATGAGTTCCCATTGGAGGGCGGGGGCAGTGCAGAGAGGGCGTTTCTCGGCGGCCTCTTGGACGCGGTTTTCGCCGACAGCGCGTAGGCCGTAGCGAGCGGCGTAGTGAGCGGCGTCGATTGGATGGGTCTTGGTGACGGCGAGCAGTTCGACGCTGGCGGGGTCGCGGCCGGCGGCAATGCAGGCGGTGGCAATTTGGGTGCGCACCGAGTCAGCGCGGCGGACAAATTCTTCGTAATCGATAAACATGGGGGGCGGTGAGTGTTTAGAAAAACTAATTAGGTGTTTGCCGCCTTGCGGACATTTCTGCTGTGTACCACTAAACGTGCGCTAATTATGCAAATTGAGAATTTTAAAATTTTCGCGGACTTAGTGGAAACCAAGAGTTTCTCTAAAGCAGCCAAACTTAATGGCATCACGCAATCTGCGGTGAGTCAGCAGGCGCGCGCGATGGAGCGTTATTTTAAGACGCTATTGATCGACCGGAGTCAAAAGCAGTTCCAGCTTACGCGCGAAGGCTACCGCGTTTACGAATCGGCGAAGGAAATGTTGCACACCTACGACAAGCTGATGTGCGAGTTGCAGGAGATGAAAAAGGTGATCAGTGGGACGATCCGTATTTCTACCATCTACTCGATTGGTCTGCATGAACTTCCGCCGTTTATTAAAAAATTCCTGCACGATTTCCCCTCGGTCAATGTGCGGGTGGAGTACCGCCGCTCGAATCTGGTCTATGAGGATATTTTGCACAACGCCGTGGACTTCGGCCTAGTGGCGTTCCCCGTGAAGCAGCGCCAGATCGAGGTGCTGCCATTCCGTAACGATCACCTCGTGTTGATCACCCCCCCGGGTCATCCGTTAGCGAAACGAGGCGAGATCGATGTGAAAGAACTGGGCGCGCAAAAATTTATTGGCTTCGACCCGGACATCCCGACGCGTAAGGCGGTCGACCAGATTTTCCGTGAAAACAAGCTCGAGATTGAGCCGGTGATGGAGTTCGACAACATCGAGACGGTGAAGCGGGCGGTCGAAATCGATCATGGTATTGCGATTGTGCCGCAAGCGACGGTTACCCAGGAAGTAAAGCAAGGCTCGCTGGTGATGCTGCATTTCAAGGGTCGGGCTTTCACCCGGCCGCTCGCGATCTTGCACCGCAAGGGCCGTGTGTTGACGCCCGCGATGAAGAAATTTGTCGAAATCCTGGGCCTTGATCTGCCGGAGATGCGCGAGAGCTGAGGCCACCTTGCTCCGCGCCTTAGGGTGGAGGCGCCAGAAAATGGCGGAGAAAATTTGCCGCCGCGGTTTTTATTAACCAACGTGATCGCCATGAAATCATTTCGTGCTCTACTTGGGCTAGCTCTGTTCACCGCGGTGGCCGTGATCGGCCGCGCCGAAGCCGTGAAGCCCACGCCGGCACCTGCCTGGAAAATGAAGGACGTCGAAGGCAAGTGGATCTCCTCGGAGAGTTTTAAGGGCAAGGTGGTGGTGGTGGATTTTTGGGCGACCTGGTGTCCCCCCTGCCGCGCAGAAATCCCCGGCTACATCGAGCTGCAGAAAAAATACGGCAAAGACGGGCTCGTGATCATCGGCGTCTCGCTTGATCAAAAAGGCCCCGCGGTGGTGAAGCCGTTCATGGAAAAATTCGGAATCAATTATCCGATCGTGATGGGTGACGACGAAGTTTCGGCGGCATTTGGCGGGATGGATGCGATTCCGACGACTTTTATCATCGATCGTGCCGGCCAGATTTGTGACCGCAAAGTCGGCTCCGAGCCCACAGAAGAATACGAACAGCGCGTCTTGGCGGTGCTGAAAAAGAAGTAACGCTTCGCATGGCGTTGGAATTTTAGTGGCGGGCGCGGTGAGTCGTGGCACGTTGGGCGGGTGCATTTCCCTGCTCATCTCCTGATTCCGCTCGCCTGTGGGTTCACCTACGTGGTGGGCGCGTTATGTTTGAAGGGTGCGGCGGAGCACGGTGCGGGCGTGTGGCGTTCGACGTTTGTGGCCAACGGGGTTGCGGCGCTCGCGTTTATGCCGCTTTGGTTTTGGCGGGAGCCGGTGGTGGGTTCGCTCTCGGCGGTGTGGTGGCAACCGGTGGTGACGGGGGCGCTATTTATGGTGGCGCAATTGTGTCTTTTTTTGGCGATCAGTCGCGGGGATGTTTCGGTGACCACGCCGGTGATGGGGACAAAATCGGTGTGGGTGGCGTTGATGAGCAGCATGTGGTTAGGGCAGAGCGTGCCGCTATCCTGGTGGATTGCGGCAGGGTTGGGGGCGTTGGCGGTGGCGTTGCTGGGGATAGGGCGCGGGGGACAACACCGCAGGCTCGGGTTTAGTGTGACGTGGACGTTGGTTGGCGCGTGGTTATTTTCGCTCTGTGATACCCTCACGGCGAAGTGGGTGCCGGCAATGGGGCTGGCGCGCTATTTGCCGGTGATGATGATGGCGATGGGGGTGTTGTCGTTTGGTTTTATGCCCTTTTTTCGGGCAGGGCTGGGGGCGATTTCAGGGGTGGCGTGGCGGTGGTTATTACTGGGTTCGGTGGTGATGGCGGCGACCAACGCAGGGATCTTGAGTACCCTCGGGCATTGGGGTGATGCGACGGCGGTTAACATCGTATTTAGCTCGCGCGGGCTTTGGAGCGTAGTGCTCGTGCGAATGGCCGGGCACTACTTTGGGAACAGCGAAGGCAAACTCGGGGCGGCGGTGCTGGGGCGGCGGTTAGTAGGCGCGGCGCTGATGGTGGTCGCGATCGTGTTGGTCGTGACCTAATCAGCGCGCGGATTGCGCCCATCGGGCAAAAGGAAGGGCCCGGCGATAACCCCTTAACGCCGGGCCCACTTTTTTTCTGTGCCGGCATAAACCAGCTTTACGCTACCCAAACCCTGCATGGGTAGTACACCTATGCCTTAGCAACGACCATGCCAGCGCCGGAGTTTAGGGGAATTATCGGGATTTTTGGCGTGGGCCGGGGATGGAGCCGCGAGCGAGGGCTGAATTGCGAATTTAGTCCTGGAGGAGGGGCGCGAGGGCGTCGGCGATGAGGCGGTCGCTGCGGCAGCGAGGAGTTTTGCTCTGACCGCCCCACTTGCCGTGTTGGCGCAGCCAGTGCTCAAATACACGTGGGGGCACGAGGCGTACGAGGGGTGCTTCTAGGCCGCCGCCTTTGCGTTTGGCTTCGTAGTCTTCGTTGAGGTGTTGGAGTTCGAGGTCGAGCTCTGTGGCCAGGAGACTGGGGTCAAGGGTCTGCAGGGAGCCGGTTTTGAGTTCGATCCACCATTCGTGGCGGCCCCGGTTTTGGCCAAGGTCGGAGCGGGCGAAAATCGGGGCGACGTGAAAATTGACCGGGCTTAAGCCGTGGCGTTGGCAGACGGTGGTGAGCGCGTCGGTGATTTCTTTTTCGATGACGTGTTCGCCGAAGGCGCTGAGTTGGAGTTGGGTGCGGCCGACGTAGATGAGTCGGGGTGGGGCGGTGGAGATGAAACGCACGACATCGCCAATGATGTAGCGAGCGAGGCCGCCGGGAGTGGTGAGGAGCAGCGCGTAGTCGACGCCGATTTTGACCCCAGCCAAGGGGATAGTGTTGGGTCCGAGGTTGGCGAGGTTGCGCTCGTCGAAATCGGCCATGGGCAGAAATTCGTAGAAGATGCCGGCCGCAGTCATGAGCCGCAGGCCGGCGGCGGGATCGGCGTCTTGAGTGGCAATGAAGGCTTCGGAGGCGGGATAAACTTCGTGAAAATTTACGCTTGGGCCGAGGGCGGCGCGGAGTTCGTCGGCGAACGGGGCGAGCGGGACCCCGCCGTGGATGAAGCATTCAAAGTGGGGCCACAGGTCTTGGAGGTGGCGGGTGCCGGGGCGTTGTTGCCGGAGGGCTTCGGCGAGGATGAGGACCCAGCTGGGGATGCCGGCGACTAACGAGATATCGCGTGTGGCGGTGCGCGCGGCGATGGCCGCGATTTTCGCGGGCCAATCGGCGAGTTGGGCAATCGCGGTGCCGGGTTCGTAAAGGTGATGTTCGACCCAGCTAGGCAAATTCAAGGCGGTGATCCCGCTCAAATCACCGGCGTAGGCTTTGAAGGGGAGGGACTCGGGGAGAGGGGAGAGTTGCGTGGCGCCGCCGAGAAAAAGATGACGTCCGCGGAAAACCCCCGCGTGTCCGACTCGGGCCGTGTAGTAGAGCAGGGAGTCGAGGCCGGCTTGGCGAAAGTGCTCGAGCATGCCGGCCGTGATGGGCAGGTATTTGGTGCGGCCGGCGGTGGTGCCAGAGGATACTGCGTAGTGGGCGCAACGGCCGGGCCAGAGTACGTCGGCTTCGCCTTTTTTCATCCGCTCAATGGGTGCGGTGAAGTGCTCGTAGGTGCGGGGGGGCGCGAGGGTTTGGAAGGCGGCGTAGTCGAGTCGAGGGCGGATGCCTGCTTCGCGCCAGAACGAGGTGGTGGCAAAACGCGTGGTGAGGTGCTCGAGGGTACGCGCCTGTTCACTGAGGGCGTGGTCGGTGCGGCGCAGTCGGCGGGCGGTGCGGGCGGTGAGCAAACCGGTGCCGAGGGTGATCAGGCTCTTGGGTAAGAGGGGCATGGGGTGCCTGAGAAAAAAGAGGGGAAACGTGGGCCTAAGTGTGCCGTGGTGATCACGCGGCGCGGGTGATGGGGTGCAATTTTAAGGTGCGGTAAAATGCGGTGATGGGGGGCAGAAACTGGAAGTAGTGAAAAATGAGTGAGGCGTGTTGGACGGGGCTTTTTCCGCCCGTGATAATGTGATGCGTAGCGTCGGGAAAAAAAGCGGACAAGGTGGTCTCGAGCGCGAAGCGAGTGGGCGAGCGCTCGTGCAGAACGGCGCCTTCTTTCTCGGCGTACAGAATCAGCGCGGGGGCGGCGCTCAGTGGACGCTGGCCACCGGTGCCCGCCCAAGCGGAAAGCGTGGGGAGTTGTCGCAGGGCCGCTAAGCGTTCACAGGCCCCAGCGAAATCGACGCTTTGAATCGCCTGAATGACCTGAGTGTGCAGATGGCGCAGTTCGGCTCCGGTCATGAGCGCACGTAGGGAGGCTTTGTTTTGGGCGCCTGCCTCAAACATCTTGGTAAAGATGACGCGGGATTTTTCGATGATACCAGGGGTGACCTGGCCCACCTCGGCGTCGAGAAACGGTTTGAGTGCGCGCCCGAGTAGGGTGGTGGGTTTGACCTCGTTGGGAGCCACGATGTCAGCGGTGCAGGCGACCGGGCTAATGAGTAGGGTGCCGGAGATCGCGGGAGCTCGGCCGTGGAGGCGGGCGCGCCGGAACCATTCGAGTAGGAGGCCAGCGCCGAAACTCACTCCAAAGAGCACGGGGCGTTGGCCGTGCACCGTGTTGAGTTCTTCGACGAGGTCGTCGAGTTGCGCACACAGCAGATCGAGCGAAAAACCCGTGCGCGGATAGTTGAGGTAATAAACCGAACCGTGCTTGAGCAAATAGCCGCGGAGTAGAAACACTTGTTCGGTCGCGTCGGGCACGAAACCGCCTAGGACGATGGTGGGGACGGGGCCGGGCCGTTTTTCGAATAGGAGGGTGGCGAGTCGATGCGGACCTGTGGCGGGATTAGCGAGGATGGCGTCGCGCGCGGGGGACTGCCGTGGGGAATAAGGCAGGGGCCGCGGCGGACGCAGTTTGTAGCCGGTGGTGCGCAGAAACGTCTGGAGCGGTTGGGGTGGGGTGAAGCGCGTGAAAGCAGCTAATGCATTCAACGCGGGCGTAAGAGTGAGCGCGGGCATGATTCACGACGGTGGCGCGCGGGCGGTGCTGGCAAAATCAAAGCAACCTTGTCGCGGAAACGTTACGGGAGTGAAACGTGAGCGTAACTGAAGGCGGTACGGTAGATTTTTTGGAAGGTGCGGCTTGGGGGCCGGCAGGCCAGATTAGTTCAAGGCTGGTTTTCAGGTTGCGGGCTCGGTCCGGGGTGGGCGCACTGAGTGCTGTATATGCCGCTGCCGCCGATTCTCCAAGAAGACGAGACCTTCATTGCCTTCGATAAACCGAGCGGGATGTTGATCGCGCCCGATCGCTGGGACAAGAAACGCGAAAACATGATGGGTCTAGTGCACGACAAGTTTGGCCACGGTGTCGCCAATGTGCACCGGCTCGACGCCGACACGAGCGGGGTGGTGTTGTGTTCAAAATCAAAGGAGGCGCTCGATTATCTTAGTGGTCAGTTTCAATCGAAGACGGTTTTGAAGACCTACCTCGCGCTCGTCGTGGTGTTGCCCCCGGAGCGCGCGATGAAGGTTGTGAAAGCGGTGCGCGGGCCGGATGGGGGCCTACCGCCGGAGTTCACGATGGAGCAGGCGCTGGGCGAGGATGAGCGTCAGCCGGGCCGCATGCGTATTTTCAAAGGCCGCGGCGGCAAGGCGAGCGTGACGGAGTTCCGCGTCTTAGAAAATTTCGGGCGATTCGCCTGGGTTGAGTGCCGACCGCTTACGGGCCGTACGCACCAGATCCGCGTGCATTTGGCGGCGGCGGGTGCGCCGATCCTGAACGACGTGTTTTATGGTGATCCGGAGGTGAAGCTGTTGCTCTCGGGGCTCAAGCGAGGGTATAAGGGGCGTGAGGATGAGAAACCATTGCTTGGGCGTCTTGCGCTGCACGCGAGTGGCTTGACGGTGAAACACCCGACGACAAAGCAACCGCTAATGATTTCTGCACCGTTACCGCACGAGTTTGAAGTCGCGCTAAAATACCTGCGGAAATTTGCGGCGTGAGGTCTGCGTTCCGCCGCTGCACGCGAGCTCAAAAAAATTGGTTTTAGAAGCGGATGTTGAGCGCCATGCTAAACCAAGTGACATTGTCGCCCCTTAACCGGTAGTGGCGGTCTGGGAATTCGAAGCGACGCAGGACCGTGTTACCGTAATCGGCTTCGAGTTCGAAGTCGTTGCTCAGTTTGTAGGTGACGCCAAAGCCGCCGCGGATTTCGGTGAGGTCGAAATACGTGTTATTGAGACTTTTGATACCAGGGGCGGGGACGCCCAGGTCTTTAGTGATGCGGTAATTGCCGCCGAAGACGCTCAGTCCGCCGCGTAAAGTGAGCTTAGAGTTGTACGCGTACGATAGGCCGGTGCGCGGAAAGCCGAGTTCGAATTGTAAGTTAGTGGCTAATTTCAAGCGCAGGCCGGCCACTGGCAGTACTGGGTGATTATTAAATGAATTAGCCGCCACCCCGACAATCCAAGTTGCATAATCATTGGGGACGAAAAAAGCGGCGAGGAATAGCGGGGCATTGAAGCTATCGCTATGAATTTTTTCAAAGTCGCCATAGATGCCGGGTCGCACGGTGACCACGTAGGCCCATTGGGGGCTCAATTTGCCACGGAACCCCAGGTTGACGGAAAATTCCTGTAAGCTTTTGGGTAGCGCGGTATTGTCCGGTGTATCGATTGCGGTGTTTGAGTAAGATAAGCCAGGATTGAACAAAGTATCTTCATTGATGGGAACACGGCCGAGCGCATTGAATTCAAACCGGCTCATGCTGACGCCTTTAATCGTTGCGTCGCCGCGTTTGAAAGCGCCTGCGTCCGAATACGAGTAGTTACTGTTAAAGGTATCAATCAAAGCTGGAGTGAATGTAATGTTGGTGGGTTGAGCAAACCCGGCGGCGGCGAGGCTTACGTAGACTAAGGTGAAGAGATTGGAACGAAGGTTCATAATTTAAAATAGCTACGCACCACGGCAGTTATTTAGCGCGGCTTCCAGAAAAAAATCGAATCGATCGATTTTAAGTTTTTAGGTAGGTGAGGGATTTTACCCCGCTCGTGCGGTTTTGAGTGGCAACGCAGCCTGTAACAACACGGCAAAAATTACGCACGTAAAACAGCCGATCGGATTGAGCCAGAGGTACCCGATCTCACGTGTGGGGTCGACTTTACCTAATAAAAAGATGGCGATGACCACCGTTTGCGCGGCCACGGCGGCCCAGAAGACGGCGGTGCCTTTGACGTGTTTCAAAAAGAACGCCACGACGAATACGCCAAGCAGGGCGGGGTAAAAAATGGAGGCGACGATGTTGAGGGCCTCGATGAGGTTTTCCGCGAAACTCACAAACAGCGCGAAGGCGATAGCGAATAGCCCCCAAAAAGCCGTGAAGGCCTTGGCCGCACGGACGTTGCGGGCTTCGTCGTGGGCGGCGAGTGGGCGGAACGTGCGCCACAGGTCGATTGTGCTCGTAGTCCCTAGGGCGTTGAGCTCGCCGGCCTTGGACGAAAGGGCCGAGGCAAACATCACGGCGAGCAACAGTCCGATGATGCCGTGCGGGAGTTGCGTGAGGATAAAATGAATGAAGACGAAGTCGGAGTCTTTAGTTTTTTGGGTGGTCGGATCGGCGGCTTGCAGCGCGGTGCGGGCCTCTTTGCGAACGGCGTTGGCGGCATTTTGCGCCTCGAGCATATCGCGGCGCGCCTCGGCGGTGACGGCGGGATCAGTGGCATTTTGTGCGGTGGCCCAAACACGAATTTTCTCCTGTTGCGCAGTGTGCAGCGTGGCGTATTTTTCCTCGAGCGCGCGGAAACTCGCGGCTTCGGGGCCGCTGAGTTGGCGTTGCCACTGCGTCTGGTTGTACACAACCGGCGCTTGCGGCTGGAACTGGTAGAAAACGAAGAGCAAGGCACCCAGAATAACGATGAAGAACTGCATCGGGATCTTGAGTAGGGCGTTGAACATTAGTCCCAGGCGACCTTCGCGTAGTCGGGCTCCGCCGATGTAGCGCTGAACCTGCGATTGATCGGTGCCGAAATAAGAAAGTGAAAGAAAAAATCCACCCAGTACGCCGCTCCAGACGGTGTAGCGGACTTTAAGGTCTGGGTTATAATCAACGGCCTGGAGTTTGCCGAGGGCGCCCGCAATAGGGAGCGCGTCAGGGGGCAGTTTCGTGAGCAAAATGACGAAGGCGGTTAACATCCCGCCGAAGATAACGCCCATCTGCCATTTTTGCGTGAGGTTCACGGCTGCGCTGCCACCGGTGACCGTGTAAACAATGGCGAGCAGCCCAGTGCAGACAATGGTGAGATCTAGTCGCCAACCAAGCACTGTCGAAAGGATGATCGCGGGCGCGTAGATGGTGATCCCGGCTTGGAGCCCGCGTTGAAATACGAAGATGCCGGCACCCAGCAAACGAGTTTTCCGATCAAAGCGTTGACCAAGATATTCGTAAGCGGTGTAGACACCAAGCTTTCGGTAGATCGGCAAAAACACCGCGCACACCACGATGAGTGCGAGCGGCAGGCCGAAATAGTTTTGAATGAAAGCGATGCCATTTTCCGTGGCCTGACCGGGCAGCGAGAGGTACGTGATCGTGCTCGCCTGCGTGGCCATGACGGAGAGGCCGATAGTGCCCCACTTCGTCGTGCTATTGCCTTTGAGGTAGGTGTTGAGGTTGTCGGTGTGGCGCGTGCGCCATGTGCCGTAGGCAGCGACACCGACGACCGCGCTAAGAAGTACGAGCCAATCAAGCAGGTTCATGCGTAAGTCCGGGTGAAGAGGGTGAGTGCGATCACTCCAACGATGAACACGGCGAGCACAAAAAGGTAGACGCCGCGCCAAGTGCGGAAACCGGGGATGCCCGGAGCGTCATCGGTGGGTGGGGGCGGATTGGAGGGGGTTTTCATTTCCCGAGAGAAATTAAATTGGCGAAGAGCCGGTAGGCGCCAGGAACACCGGCGGGCAGTTGGCGGAAGAAACCCAGGCCGGTGTAAACGTAGTAGCCCTTACCGTGGCGGGCGACCAGGAGTGCGCCCTTTTGCGGGGCCTCGCCGGCGTCGTTGCAGGCGAGCAGTGGCGTGAATTCCGCGCCCCAGCTTGTTCCGAAATAGGCGCCGCGTTCCTGCACCCAGCCGGACCAGTCGGCGGCGGTGATTTTATTAGGCGAGTTAAACGCGGGGTGCGCGGGTTCGAGCAGCGTGATGGGGGCGTCTTCGTCGGTAACGCGGGCTTCGTTGGCCCCTAGGGTTAGTGCGTAGGGCGCGAGGCGTTCCGTTTTAATATCACGGCCGGGGCGGTTGTATTGGACGACGACGGTGCCGCCGGCTTCGACCCAGGCGAAGAGGGCGGGCAGATTCCCGGAGAGATCCTCGCGGGTGTTGAAAGCGCGTACACCGATTACCACGGCCTCGAGAGAGGCGAGTTTTTGGGCAGTGAGATCGGCGCCCGTGAGCGGGATGACGGTGCAGCCGAGTTGGGCTAGGGCGGCGGGGATGTCGTCGCCGGCGCCGGGCAGATAGCCGATTTTCTTAGCCGTAACGGCTACCTCGAAGGCCACGGCGCGTTGGCGGGCGAGAGGTTGGAGGAGCTGGGGCGGGAGGTGCGCGTAGTTCACTTCGTCGCGAGCATTGCGATAGGTCGCAGAGCCGATCTTGGCGACGGCGCCAAGCGTGGCGGAGGATGCGCTTGCGGGTGCAGTGACGTTAAAGGTGAGGCGGGATTTCGCGCCGAGATTGGCCAAGGTGAAGGGTTGCGTAGCGGGCCTGGCGCGCCAGCCGGCGGGGAGTTCGAGGGAGGCCTCGCCGGTGCGCTCGGGACGGTTGGCCGAGATTTCCACGGTGACGGTGCGGGTGGCGCCGGGCGTGAAGATTGTAACCTCGGAGGTGAAGCCGAGGGAAACCGGCGGAACGATATCGAGCCGCCGGTGTTTTCTGGTTGGCTCAGAGCCAGTCACGTAAAACGGTTCGTCGGCGATAATGAGGGGTTGGCCCTCGATTTCAAAAATGTAGTTAAGGGCGACAGCGGGGAGGTTTTCGGCGTTGCCGATGAGGGCGGGGTCATCGACGCGGGCGAGACCGGGCCGGCCTTCGGCGCGGAGCCAATAGGGGGTGGTGAGAGGCGTCGCCTCGGGCAATGAAAAGCGAGAAATTTGCGTCTCAGATTTTTGGGCGAGGGTGACGCCAGTGGTTAGACTCACGCCGGCCTGGGTGCGGGTGGCGACCCAACGCAGCGGGACCGTTGAGCTTACAGTGTGCGTGAAGCGAAGCGTTTCTCCGGGGACGGCGTCTGGGGTGGCGACGGTGGTGCTGAGGGTGAGACCGAGGCAACTTTGGAGAACGCGGTCGAGTTGAGCGCGTTTGTCGGTGACGAGCGGATCGGCGGGAAGGGTGGCGAGTTTCGCGCGCAGGGCGAGGAGGGCGGGGACGTTAGCGGCGAGATTTTTTTCGTCGAAGTCGGTGAGGGCGGCCGTGGCGAGGGCATCGATTTCGCCCCCAGGGCCTGGGTAACGCGTAGTCCAAGAAGTAGCGACGCCTTCGAAAAGACTGGTGGTTGCGGGAGCACCGCCGAGCAGCGTAAAGGTCTCGGTGCGTGGGCCGCTCGCACCTGCGCCGCGGCCTTGGCCGAAGATAACGCCACCAAGATTTTGGGTTTTATGTTGGGCGAGAACGCGCAGTGAGACCGTGGAAAGTGGAATGCCCAGCACGGGATCATTGCCGCCAATTTCAACGGCGAGGGCGCCTGCGGCGGGAGCGCCGCGGCCGAAGGAACCGTTTTGAAGAATACGCTTAGGTTGCCAGGGTTTTAGGCCTTGGGCGATCTGCTCGGGGTAAGCCTTGGGGTCGCCCGCAAGTTTAAAGGCTTCGATCGATAGGACAGCGGAGGCGGTGTGGTGCCCATGGGTGCCGCCGGGTTGCGGCGAGAATCGCGTGAGGATGACGTCGGGCTGGAAGCGACGAATCACGCGCACGATATCGCCGATGACCTCGTCGCGACCCCAGACGCGTTGCGTGTCGGCGTAGTCTTTGGAGAAGCCGAAATCTAGGGCGCGGGAAAAGTATTGGCGGGCGCCGTCGAGGCGGCGGCCGGCGAGCAGTTCTTGGGTGCGGGCGACGCCGAGTTTGTCGCCGAGTTCTGGGCCGATCACGTTTTGCCCACCATCGCCGCGGGTGAGCGAGAGATCAGCGGTGCGATAGCCTTGGCCGCGAGAAAGCCACGCGAGCAGCTGTGTATTTTCGTCGTCGGGGTGTGCGGCCGTGTAGAGGACCGAGCCGAGTTCACGAAAAGCCCCTAGCTCTCGGAGGGCTTCGGGGATTGTCGCGGGGGCGAGGGCAGACGCGGCTGGTGCCGGCTCGGCGGCGTGCAACGACATGAACACAAAAAGGGCGACGGCGGAGACGGGGCGAAAAAAGGACATCGGCGGCGTGGGTCTAAAGTGAAACAGAGTGAAGCGAACAAAACTGAGGCACAAAAAGCCCCGACGAAATGGCGTCGGGGCTTGAGGTAAATTATTTCAATGAAGCGATCAGGTCATCGTTTTGTTTTACGAAGGGGCTTTGGGCGCCCTCCGCGGTGATGGCGAGGGTCTTGGATTGGTTGGCCGCGGCGATGGCGGCGGGTTTGTCCCCGAGTTGGGCTAGAATTTTAGCTTTCAGGTGAACCATGTAGAAAGCGGGTTTTTCTCCGGAAGTGGCCGCGTTGATCCACGTGAGCGCTTTTTTCAGATCTAGGTGGTGCTCGTAGTAGAAACCGGCGGCGCCGTAGTAAAACTGATTGGATTTTTTACCTTCGGCGGCAGCGGCGGCTTCGATTTGTGGGACGAGGGTAGCGGCCAGGTCGAGCTCGAGCTTTACGGGCACGCGGGTTTTTTCCCAGCTGATGTTCAGCGTGGCGGATTCGTCACGGAGATCGCCGAAATCGATCGTGAGGGTTTCGATGGCCTCGGTGAGGGCGACGGGCTTGACGGTTACACGGGCGACGTCGTTTTTCTGATCGTAGGCGTAGGCACCCCATTGTTTGGCAGCTTTTTGGACGATAATTGTCCAGGTGTCTTTACCTGGGATGGAGAACAGCTCGTAGGTGCCGGTGTCGAGGGCAACCCCTTGGAATTTGACGGGTGTGCTGAAGGTGAGGCGGGTGGCGTTATTGGCGCCCGTGCGCCAGACGCGGCCGTAGGCTTCGATACCGCCGAAGATCGCGCGGCCCTTCATGCTTGGGCGCGAGTAAGTGATTTCGATATCGGTGAGGCCGACGCGTTGCTTGAGTGTGGCGGTGGGGCTTGGCGCCGGGAATGTGACCTTGGGCGCGGCCGGTGCGGTGGCGGTTTGGGCGAAGAGGCTGGCACTACCGCTTAAGATGAGTGCTAGGAGGGCGAGAGAACGAGTGGTGGGGAGTTTCATGTTATGATTAAAGCCAGGGGCGATGAGCGGGACTGACGTGGGGCGAGCGTCGGCGTTGCGGCGCCCTAGGGAGAAACATTTTAAATTTAGGTGAGCCCGGTGATTTCGCCGTCATCCGTGATGTCGATGTGTTCGGCGGCGGGGACCTCGGGGAGGCCAGGCATACGGAGAATCTCACCGGCGATCGGCACGAGAAAACCGGCGCCGGCGGCGATCTCGATCTCGCGCACGACAAACGTGAAGCCGCGCGGGCGACCGAGCAGCGTGGGTTGGTCGCTGAAAGAATATTGGGTCTTCGCGATGCAGATCGGCAGACCGGCGAGGCCGAGCTCGGCGATGGTTTTTAGATCGGTGCGAGCTTTAGCCCCAAACTCGACGCGATCGGCGCCGTAAATACGCGTGGCGACGGCGGTGATTTTTTCTTCCACGGTTTGCGTTAATTCGTAGGCGTACTGAGGGGCGCGCGGGCGGGGAGATTTTTCGCAGGCGGTGACGAGTGCGGTGGCCGCGGCGAGGGCGCCCTCACCCCCAAGGCCGAAGTGGTCGCTGGGAACGGCTTGCACGCCGAACTCGGCGCAGAGCTGCACGACCAGAGCGAGTTCTTCAGCGGTATCGGTCGGGAAACGATTGATGACGACGATCGGCGTGAGGGCGAAAACGCGGGCGTTTTCGAGGTGTTTTTGAAGATTGGCGAAACCTTGGCGGATGGCGGCAGGGTTGGCGGCGGAGAGTTCTTTGAGCGCGGCCCCGCCTTGGTATTTGAGGGCGCGGATGGTGGCGACCAGGGCGAGGGCGTCGGGCCAGAGGCCCGCGGAGCGACATTTCAAATCGAGGAATTTCTCGCCGCCCAGATCAAAGCCGAAGCCGCATTCGGTGACTACGTAATCGGCGAGGCTGAGGCCGAGGCGCGTGGCGAGGACTGAGTTGGTGCCTTGCGCGATGTTGGCGAATGGTCCCCCGTGGAGAATCGCGGGGGTGCCTTCGTGGGTCTGGACGAGATTGGGCACGATCGCGTCTTTGAGGAGCGCGGCCATGGCGCCGTGGATTTTGAGGTCGCGGGCGTAGATAGGTTTTCGCTCGCGGGTGAAACCGATGAAAATGCCGCCGAGCCGTGCTTTCAAATCGGCGCGCGAGGAAGCCAGGCACAAAATCGCCATAACCTCAGAGGCGGCGGTGATGTCGAAACCGGTCTCACGCGGGACGCCGAAACCGCGACCGCCTAGGCCGATCATGATGCGGCGCAAAGCGCGGTCGTTCATGTCGAAGACGCGTTTCGTGCGCACCGTCATGGGATCGAGGCCGAGGACGTTTTTCTTATTTTGAAGTTGGTTATCGACGCAAGCGGCGAGCAGATTGTGCGCTTTCTCGATCGCGGCGAAATCGCCGTTAAAATGAAGGTTGATGTCGGTGTGAGGACCGACCCGCGCGCGACCGCCGCCGGTGGCGCCGCCTTTAAGGCCGAAGACCGGACCGAGCGAGGGCTCGCGGAGGACCGCAGCGGCTTTTTTCCCAAGGCGGGTGAGTGCGTCGGCGAGACCGATGGTGGTGGTCGTCTTGCCCTCGCCGGCGGGCGTGGGGGTGATGGCGGAAACGAGGATGAGGCGCGAGCGCTCAGCTCGGGCGGCGTCGATGCGGGTGAGGGGGAGTTTGGCTTTGAAACGGCCGTGCAGTTCGAGTTCGTCGGGCGTGACGCCAAGTTTGGCGGCGATTTCGGTGATGGGGCGGAGGACGGATTTCTCCAAGGCGGAGATGGAGTCGAGGGAAGCCATAGAGGAAGAGGTGAAACGAGGTTGCAGTCTAGAGGCCCGGCGTCGAGCGCGGCGTGAATAAACAGGCGTGGAATTTTACCCCTGCGGCTGATCGGGGTGGGTTAGTGGGGCGCAAGATTGTGAATTGCGCTCTTGGGGCCGGTGGGCGTGATCGAGGGGATGACCCCTGCGTTCCGACGTGTTTTTAACCCCGGGTTGCTTGTGGCGTTGAGTTTGGGCTTTTGCGGTGGGTGTGCTGGTCCGAGTAGCGTGGCGCCCGCTGCGGAAAGGGTGACAACCGCGCCGCGCTCGATCCTGAAGGGGGCGTCGGGGGCGGGGGATGCGTTTGTGGTGATCTCGGGTGGAGGTACGCCGCTTTCCAATAACTACTCGCAGTACCTTCAGGCGCGCGCGCTCAATGATGCTTGGCGGGCGCGTTATCCGAGCGAGGCCGTGTGGACTTTTTTTGGGGCGGGTAATCGGCCGGGTTTGCCGGCCGCGTTGGCGGATGTGCGCCGCCAAATCAAACAGGACGGACTTTTAGTGGAATCGTGGTTGCCGGGCGAGTTGGCCGAAAATAGGCCCGCGACTAAGGCGGAGATTCTGGGTGCATTACAGCGTGAGATTTTGCCGCGCGTGGCGCAGGGTGGGACCTTGACGCTGTTTGTCGGCGACCACGGTGAACTCTCCCGCGGTAAAGACCGCGAGAGCGCGATCACACTCTGGCAGATGCAGCGCACCGGCAGCGGGGCCAAGGCGAGTTGGCGCTCCGATCCTAAGGAAGTACTGATGGTAACTGAACTTCGCGCCGCGCTTGAGGCAGGGCTGGGGCGAGGGCGCGTCGTGTTTTGTTTTACCTGCTGCCACTCGGGGGGATTTCATCACCTCGAGGTGCCGCGCGACGCGCCGGCCAATCCCGCGTGGTTTCGTGGGCTGCAACCGGTCGCGTGCGCCGATTGGTCGGAAACCGTCGCGCCCCCGCGGATCGCCGGGTTTACGGCTACGACGGAAGACTCGCTCGCGGCCGGTTGTGATCCCGACCCAGATCCGGAGAAATGGCGCGGCTACGAACGGTATTTTCCTGAGGCCTTGCTGGGCATCGATTTAATGTCGGGCAAAAAACTTGCGCCCGCGTTACCTGATTTTGCGGCGGCGCACATGGCCGCGACGCTGGTGGATCGCACCATCGATAAACCATTACGCACGAGTGAGGCGTGGCTCGAGCGCTACGCGACACTGATTGAAACGGTTCTTGTCGACAGTCCTGCGCTTACGCCGATTGTGCGCGCGCAGGTCGAGCGTTACCAGCGTATCGTCAACGGTGAGGCGCCCGGCGTAAACGACTCCGCATTTTTGGTGCAGCAACTACAAACGGAGCGGTTCGTCGCCGCGCTCGCCGCGCAAAATCCCTCGGCTGCGCTGGTGTTGCTGGCTGGAACGCGCGCCGATCTCACGCCTGCACCCGAGGCGTCTGCGGGCGGTGGGCGGAGGCGGGCGGGCGCCCCAACGAATATCCGCAAACTTTGGTCCGAGACGATTCGGCCTGCCTGGAAGGATGCGCTTGTGGCCAAAAAAGTCGCCGACATACCCGAAGCTGCCCGCGCTTTTGAATTACAATTGATTGCATTCGAGGAAAAAACCCCGACAAAAATTTTTCTGCCGGGTGATCGTGCTGCGGTGCGTAACGAGCTTTACTGGCGTTCTGGTTACGCCGAAGCCCATGTGCAGATGGCTGATAATGCGGCCGTGGTGGCGCGTTGGGAGGCGGGTCGCCGCGCGGCAATTCTGGCTTGGGCTCAAGTGTCGGCGGATGAAAAAATCCGCGCCGCGGCCCTGACCTGGGGTGGCCCCGTGCGCTCCAAAAACGCAACGCCCGCGCGTGAGGATGTCACCACGGAAGTGCTCGGAGAGAAAAAAGAGGCGCTGCAGCGCGCATTGTTTTACCGCCGGGTCTTGGGCGCCTGGGCTTTCTTAATCGCGGTGGAAGAGCGGGGTGCGCTTGAGCGCCTCGCGGCTTGGCGCGCGCTCGAAACCTCGCCCCTGCCATTGCGGTGAGAACCGCGAGTTCGTGCGAACGAGGGCGATTATTGCGTTACTTTGGCGTCGGCTCGGGCCTCGTATTCAGCACGGGTGTCGCGGAGCGCACGGGGAATCTCGGGTGCAGCTTTCATGGGGCGGGAGCGCTGATTGGCGAGAAATTCTACGACGTCGCGGATCTCGGTTTTAGTTAAAATGCTCCCATAGATTTCTGGCATGCTCGAGGGTGCGGCGTCGCGCTGCGCGATATTTAATTTTTGAATTTCAAGAGGGGCGCCTTCGACTGGTTTGAGCGTGAGCGTGGTGGCGGTCTCGGCGCCCACGGTGCCGACGACGACTCCGCCAGATTTCAACGTCACGACCACCGTGTCGAAACCGGGGGCGATGTGCGCGTTGGGTTTGATGATGGATTCAAGAAGGTATTCTCGTGGATATTTTGGGCCGATGTCGCCGAGCTCAGGGCCGGCGGCGCCGCCTTGGCCGCCGATGGCGTGGCATTTGACGCAGGCCATGACGGGTTGGTTATGGAAAATCTCGGCGCCATTTTTGGCGTTACCGCCGCGGAGCGCACCCCGGAATGGGGCGAGCGGATCCGGGTTTTTGGCGAGCGCATCGGCGCGCTGGGCGAGGGCGGCTTTTACCGTGGGTGTGGCCCGGGCGGTGGCGGCTTCGATCAGCTCGAGTTGCACGCTGGGGTTGATCTGGCCGGCGGCGAGGCGATTGAGTTGCGCGACCATGAGCGTATCGGCCTCGGGGTGTTTTAAGACGGCGAGGGCGGCGAGGGCGGTGCGTTGTTCGGCGATGCTGCCGTTGACGATGAGGTTTTTGATGACAGGCGCGGCAGCGTCGGGTGAGAGGCCGGCGATGAGTGGTAGCGCGGCGCCGCGGAGTTCGGCCGCTTTGGAGTCGCCGGCGATTTTCACGGCGGCGGCGAGGCGTGGATCTTGGAAATGTTTGAGGGCGTTGAGGGCGGCGGTGCGCGCACCAGGGCTTTGCGCGGGGTCGCCGACGATTGCGAAGAACGTATCAGAAGCGCTGCGCAGCTCGAGTTTCTCGGCGGCTTTGAGGGCGGCGGTCTGCACGGTCACGGGCGCATCCACGGCGAGGAGCGTGGATAACACGGGTGCAAGTGCGGCGGCGGCGGGTGCGCCCTCGCGGGTTTTTTCGGCGAAGGGTCGGTAGATGCCGACGATGCGGTCTCGCTGGGGTGGCGTAGGCCAGAGGGCGAGCTGGGTTAGGGCCTCGGCGCGGAGAAAGGCAGGGGCGTCGGCGCGTGCGGCGTAGGTTGCGAGCGCGGCGGCGTGGGCAGGCTGACCGAGGCGGAAGGTGGCGTTGATCGCGCGCAGCATCACGGCTTCGTCGGCAATGGGTTTTTGGAGGAAAGCGGCGAGGTTGGCGGTCGCGGCGTCGATGGGTGCGTCGTTGATGGCGAGGGCGGCCTCGCGTACGAGGTAGGGATCGGAATCGGTGAGGAAGCGGGCGAGCTCGATGGAGCTGAGGCGGCGTAGCGTGAGGAGTACGCCGAGGCGGACAGCAGGGGAAGAATCGGAAATCGCGGCGGAGAGGGCGGCGCGATCTTCGCTGCCGAGTAGACCCATGACTAGAGCATGGCGGAGGTAGGCGTCGGTGTTGTTATTGGCGCGCAGGGCCTCGAGGAGGCTAGGAGTGGCTTCCTTACGGTGGAATTTACCGAGGGACTGTGCGGCGAAGAATTTCACTCGCGAAGAGGAATCTTGCAAAGCTGCGAGCAAAATGGGGTAAGCGCTCGTGATGGGGTGATCGCCGATTAGTTTGATCGCTTGGGCGCGAATCTCCGCTTCGGCATCCGTGGCGAGCGTGGTAAAGCTGGCGCGGGCCGATAGCTCTTGGTCGGCGAGTTGGCCGAGGCCCCACAGGGCGTGGAGGCGGGCGTAGAGCGGGGCGGTGCTTTGCGTGGCGATGCGGGTCATCGCGGCGAGGCCGTCGGCTTTGCGCCCGGCGAGTTCGAATTGGGCGGCGCGTCGAACACGCATGTCAGCGTGGCCTAGAAGCACCGCGAGTTCGGCGGTGGACTGTTTCGAGTGATCGGCGGCGATCAAGGCTTTGGTTTCGGCGATGATGGGGTCTTTGGCGTGGGCGGGATCGGTGACGGCGTAGATGCGGCCGCGTTTGGACTTGGGCCAACCGTCGGCCCAGTCGGTCCAATAGAGGCGCCCGTCGGGGCCAAATTTAACATCGGTGGGCAGCGCACCGCCGAGGAAACGCTCGGCGGTATCGACGGCGTAGGTGGCGCCGTTGGGTTTCAGTTTGTAAGCGAAGATGCCGGAGCGGGCGACGTTGCCGACGAAGGTTGTGATGAACAGCGCACCGCGGTAGGAGTCGTTCAGGCCGGTGCCGGGATAGTAGGTGATGCCGGAAGGGCCGTCTTCGAGGTTGGCGAGCGGGGCGAGGTGATTGGCGGGTTGTCCGGGGTGGCGCGGGAGCCAGAGGCGTTCGCGGTTCCAGGGGCCGGCGTTGCCCATGGGGGCGTGTTGATAACCGACGCGCCAGCCGGAGTCGCCCCCTTCGACGACGTGGACGAGGCGTTCCATGTCGCCTTGGTCGCAATCGTTGTCGCCAGTGAACATATCGCCGACTTCGTTGAAGAGGAGGTCTTGGGGATTGCGCAGGCCAGTGGCGAAGAGTTCTACGTGAGAGCCGTCGAGATCGCAGCGGAAGACGGAGCCTGCGTCGGGTGTGGCGATGGTGTTGGTGGGGGTAACGACGTGCGCACCGCGGTCGCCGATACTGTAGTAGAGTTTGCCGTCAGGGCCGATGGCGAGGCCGTGCATGTCGTGGCCCGTGAAGTTGAACCGGACGCCGTAGCCGGTGCTGAGGTCTTTGCGGGTTTCGGCTTTGTTGGTGCCGGTGAAGGCGGTGAGACTTGGGATATTGGTAAAATAAACGGTGCCTTTGTGCGGGAGAATACCGGAAGCGATACCGTCGATCTCGGAGTTAAAACCATCAGCGTAGAGGGTTGAGGTATCGGCTTTTCCGGTCCCGTCGCGGTCTTCTATGAGGCGTACGCGCTCGGTTTCTTTGCGTAACTCGGCGACGCCAGTGGGGCCAAAACGGCGTAGAACCATTGCGCGAAAATCGTCCTGCGTGCGATTGGCGAGTTCGTCTTCGAGAATCCACATGTAGTCGCGGATATCGAGGACGCTGGAGCGGTAGCGGTAGGTCTCGGCGACGAAGGCACGGCCCTTTTCATCGAAGTTAAAGGCGACGGGGTTGGCGAGCATAGGCTCGGCGGCCCAGAGGGAAACGGTGAGGCCGGGCGGGAGTTTAAATCGCTTGAGGGCGAGCAGGCCTTCATCCGAGGCGGGGTTGATGTCGGCCTCGGTGTGTCGATCCATGGGTTTTAATTTACCGACGACGGATGGGCCTTGGACGACTAGCTCTGCGGCGCGTAGCGAGGAAGCAGTGCAGCCGCCGAGGACTAACGCGACTATAGCCGCCTTGGCTAAGTGCATGGAAAGGAAGTGAGGAAGGCTAATCATGGGTGAAGATTTCTGGGGGATAGAACGATGGCAGCTTTACCGATCGCAGCCATAAGACACCGAGTGGCAATCGGGAGACGGAGGGCGAAGGCCGAGGTTGCGCGAAAATATTTTAAAGTGAGCCGGTCATCGCACTGGTTACAGGGGGCGAGAAGAGGACGAGATCATCGAGGCTCCAGGGTGCGTTCGTCGCCGGGTCAGTCTGCGTGATGCGTAGGAATTTCGCGGGCGTGGCCGCGAAGCAGAATTCGAGCACAGGAGCGTTCCCTTTGACGCTCGCAATAGGTGCGGACCAATCGGTGCCGTTGGCGGAGAGTTCAACGCTAAGAGCGCGGGGGGCGTTGCGGGGGTACTGGGTGCTGCCGAGGCGGATTTCGCACAGCGTGGCAGGTGTGGGTAACTCGATTTGCAACCAAGCGCCGCTGGTCTGGCTAGATTCGACCGTAAAAGGAAGCGTGATCGGGCTCGTGGTGAGCGCGGCGTCGGCGGCGTGGCGGACGCGATTGGAGGTGAGTCGCCACGCGGCCCGATTGGGGAGGCGTTGAGGTACCAGGGGGTGGAGGGCAGCGAGCGTCCAGGCCTCGGTGCGGCTGGGGTTGGCGGCGCGGAGACGGGCGACGTCGGAGATAGAGACGAGCCCGGCGGTGTTGCCGAAGCTGGTGCGGATGTAGGAAACGATGTCGGCGAGCCACGCGTCGTCGTTGGCGCCCATGGGGGCCATTTGGGCGTCGTAGGCGTGACCGGCGACGGGGCCAGCGAGGCCAAAGATAACGGCGTTCAGGGCGAGGTCGCGGTGGCTGAGAACGCTGTTAGAGCCAGCGAGTGGCGGGGCGAGAGTAAAGGCGCTGCCATCGATTGGGGTGCCGCGGCCATCGATGCCGTGGCAGGCAAAACACAGCTCTTGGTAGATTTGTTTGCCGTGTTGGAGTTGGTTGCGGGCGGCGGGGTCGAAGCCGGGGGCGATTTGGCCGGAGAGTGGGTTGAGCAGTTGGGAGGCGATTTCTTTCACCGAAGGTGAGGCGTGAGTGACAGCGGTTTTTTGGATGAGGACTTTGGCCTCAGGTAGTTTGAGGAGTTGGGCGCTCAACATCGCTTGGTTGGCGACGGCGGGATCGGGGTCTTGGAAGAGAGCGAGGGTGGCGGTGCGGAGCGTGCGCTCGCCGGCTTTGATCAGGGTTTCGCCGAGGCGGAGGGCGGCGACACGGAGTTCGGGCGATGGGGAGTGGAGCGTTTCGTGGATGAGCGCAGCATCGAGAGCACCGAGGCCTTCGAGTGTCCAGAGGGCGTGGAAACGGGCGAGGGTATCGGGGTGCGTGCGCGCCATAGTTTGGAGGGCGGGTACGACGGAAAGGTCTTCAGCGAGGATGAGCAGTTTCTGAGCGGTGTCGCGCCACCAGCCGTTGGGGTGGGCGAGGTGGGGAACGAGTTGCGCTGGGGTTTCATCGAGCATGTGCGGGCGCGGGCCGAGGGGCTGCCCCTCGCGCACGAGACGCCAGATGCGCCCATTGTTGATGTTCTGATCGAGACTGTACTGCTCGATGACCGTGCGCAGGTAGGAGCCTTTTTTGGTCCAATTGCCTTCTTGGACGATGCCGCGTGACATGTCGGTGATGTAAAGCGTCCCGTCGGGTGCTGTAACCAGATTGATGGGCCGGAAGTAGGGGTCGGAAGAGCGAATAAACTCAGATTTCTCGTAGGCGTTGCGCAGGTAGGTGAGACCGGCGCGGGTTTCGATTTTAGTGCGGCGGATGAGTCGGCCCACCGGTTCACAGTAAAGCAGATCGCCGACGAGATCGGCGGGGAGGTGATCGCCACGATAGATATCGGCTCCGCAGGCAGCGGTGATGTGGTTCAGGGTTTTTTCGATCGGGCGGAAACGCCGCGCACCGCCCTCGACATCAGGAATAGCGACCAGTGGCCAGACTTCCTTGTAGTCGGGGGTGAGCTGTTGGCGGACGGTGAAGGCGCCGTAGGCGATAGGGTATTGGAAATTGGTGGGGCCGGTTTCGCCGCCGGCATTAACGAACCAGGGTTTACCGAAGTTGTCCTGTGTGAGGCCCCATTGGCCGCCGTCGGGGGCGGTGGGCTCTTGAATGATGCCCCGTGGCGTCCAACGGATGCGTGACGAGGTGGCGGTGGTGTAGATCCAATTATCGGTGCTCCAGATCAGACCGCTGGATTGGTGCTCGAGATTGGCGCGCTGCGGCTCGCGGTGGTAAAAAAGACGTTTGGTGTCGGCGACGCCGTCACCATCGCTGTCGCGGTATTCGAAAATGTCACCGCTATCGGTCTCTTGTACGAGTAGACTGTCGCGCAAGGGCAATAACATGCGCGGCAGTAGCAACCCATCGATAAAGACCGAATGGCGGTCAAAAACCCCGTCGTTTTTCGATGACCAATGCATCGAGACACGGCTGGTGGGAGCTTTTTCATTAGTGGCGTCGATGTCGCGCATGTAGGTGCGCATCTCGGCGATGAACATCCGGCCGTTGCCGTCGAAAACGGTGACAGCGGGCGTGCGGATCTGCGGCTCGCTTAGGACTAACTCGAGCCGGTAACCCGGCGGAACTTCGATGGTTTTGAGGGTTTCAGCCGGCGTGAGGACGGGCGGCCGCGGTTGAGGCGGAAGCGGGCCTGTCGACTCGGCTCCGCGCAACGGCCACAGCTCCCCCAATGCGCACGCCACGAGTGCTACGATAGGCCGGAGACGCGAGAAGCGCATCAGAGGGACCAGAAAAAATTCAAAAAAATCGCGTCTCAAACAGAAAGATTATTGCACGGGACGCAGCGCGGCAGTGGTGGCGGGCAGCGCGGCGGCAGCGGGCGCGGGCAAAGTCACTTGGCCAGTGGCGGCCCATTCGGCGCCTCGGGCAAAGGTGATTTGGAAACCGAGCCCGTTCACCGCGTCGATCGCATGACCTAGGGTGGTGTGGAAGACGCGGCCCTTGCCGTAGGGGATTACCATCAGCATGGGCTCGTGCTCGCTAGTTTTATCGGAGAGTGCGGATGCAAGGACGGTAACGTTTTCAGCGGGGCCACGGAGGCCGTGGTAGAGTTCGTCTTTGGCGTGCATCCACTGGGTGGGCAGGCCGCGGAGGATCGGGTGGTCGGCTACGTGGGCTTCGATTAGAAATTCGTGTTGGGCGCCGTGGCCGCCGCCGGGACCGGCGGTGAGGTCTTTGATCCAACCGGCGGCGCGGAGGCGCAGGTAAGGCCCAGATTTTTCGTTGCGCCCGCCCCAGCCGCCGAGGCCGATTACAGTGTTGTATTCGGGCCAGTCAGCGAAGGCGTTATTGGCGGCGTGATAGGAGACGAAACCGCCCCCGTTTTTCAGGTAAGCAAGGAAAGCGGTGTCGACCGCGGTGGGCCAACGCTCGCCGTTGTAGTTGGAAATGACGACATCATAACCAGAGAAGGCGGGGCGCCATTTCGCCCAAAGTGCGGGTGCGGCAGCTTGGTAGGCGGCGAGAAGGGCGGCGTGTTTTTGGAGGGCTTCGGTGTGCGCGGTTTTCTGCGCGGGCGTGGCGTCTTTGGGTAGGCGTGGCGAGGCGGGAGCGGCGGCAGGGGAAGTGGAAACATCGACGCTGAAGCGACCGGTATCTTCGAGGATGCGTTTCAGTAGTGGGGTGGTGGTAGCCCAGGCGTGATTGTTTTGGCCGTCGATGATGAGAGCTTTTATTTTAGCGGGCGCAGCCTGCATGGAGGCAGTGAGTGCTAACAAGCAGGCGAGAAGGAGGAGGCGAGGGGTGAACATGGGGATGACTTTAGAGTGAATGAGCGGCGGAGATTTGTAAAACGTTTTGCAGGCGCTTGGGCGCAAAAAAGGCGAGGCTTGATGCCTCGCCTCGAGTGATTGGGGGCGCGGAGCGCGCCGGGTTTTAGAAGTTGACCGTGGCGCTGAGGCGATAGGTGCGCCCGACCTGCCAAGTAGCTCCGTAGAACTTGTCGTCGTTGGCCACGTTAGAGGTGTTAAGCTGGAAACTGGTGTTGTAGCGGCCAAGCTTTTTACGATAGCCTAGATTGAAGTCGTACAGGTAGTGCGAAGGCACCGGGAAGCGCGTGACGGTGGCGTCGCCAGTCGAAGTGCTAACCGAGATGATTTCCGCTTCGCGGGCACCGAGATATTTGGTCCCGACCATGGCCCAAGCGTTTTTGAGGAAACCTTGGTTGAATTCATACCGGATGAAACCAGTGCCAGAGTATTTGGCGATATCGGTGGGCGGGCGGCCTAGGTAACGGCTGGACGTGCCCCCGGCGGCCACGAAACGTTGCTGTGCGGCCAGACGCGTGGGATCGGGATTGGCGGGCGTGACGAATGGTTCAATCTGCACGATCTTTACGTCGTTTTCTGAAAAGCCTAGGTTGATGCGCAGATTGCGTAGCGGAATATAGTCGATTTTGACATCGTAGCCTTTCGAATCCGTGCCCGTGTTGACGAATGAACTGAAGCCGGAGCCATTGGTGGTGCCGGTGGGTGAGATGAGCAGGTTTTGGATGGCAGCGCCGTAGCTGACGGGGCGATCTCGATCCTGCATTGAGAATGCAACGATATTAAGCAGGAGCTTGTTTTTGAGTACGTCGAATTTGACGCCAGCTTCCCCGTTTTTGACGCGCGCGGCGGTGAGGGCCTTACCGTTGCCGTCATAGCCGGAATAGGCCGGGCCTGGGTCGAGGGCGCTCATGGTGTTGGCGTATACGCGAATCCAATCATTGATCAAATAAATGACAGTAGCGCTCGGGGCCGTGTTGCGTACCGGCTCAGGCCGGCGCACACCGTTGAGAGTGGAACCGCTGCCGGCGGGAGCCGCGCTGTTCCAAAGAAACTCACCGTTTACGCCGTAGACATTACCGGCGCGATCATTGCGGGTGTCGAAGAAGCCGACAATGGTTTGGAGGCGGTCTTTAAAGAAACTGCTTTGGAGGTTTGCGTAAAGATTGCGGTCCCAGAACAGCGAGGTCAGGTAGGACGACTTGGCTCCAAGTTGGGATTCCGGACCTTGGGGGTATTGATTGATGGTAGCATAGTCCCAATGTTTAACGGTGGAGTAGTCGCGCGGATCGCGGAAGCGCGAGAGGATCGCCTCGGATGAAACGTTTTCCCATGCGATCGTGGCTGGGTCGTTGGGCGAGCCCGTGTTACCATAGAAGAAATTTTGATTGGGCGCGTTGTTACCCGAACGTAGCGGGCCGTAGCTGATACCGGTGACTAGGCGATGTTGCACCGGGCCGGTCTTGAAGGCGTAGTACAGCTCGGATTTCCAAGTGGGTCGTACCGTGCGGGAGGAATTGGTGATGTTGTTGGGTCGGATATCTAGGACCTGAGGCTGGTTGGTGCCGCTAGAGGGGCGTAGTAGCCCAGTAAAGCGCGGGTCGGTGCGAATTTTGAGCGGAATCGACGAATCGTTAGCGTTGCGTAAAGAGACGTTAAACGAGCGTTCGCGCACGTTGATATCTTCAGCGCTGTAGCCACCCCACCATTGCAGGTCTTCAGTGAAGCGGTGGTCGATACGGTAGGTGTTGATGTAAGAGCGCTCCTTGCGGAAGGTATCAGGGCCGTCGAAGCGAAAGTCACGCTGGTTAGGGGTGGTTAGGACGCGATTGAGGCCGGGACGGCCGTCGATGAGGGTGCCGTAGGGATTGCCCGCCGGGTCGAGGGTATTGTCGGTTAAGAAGAAGCCGCGCACGTTGTCGCGGGTGTTAAAGCGGGACTCGACGCTGGCAAGCACGGTGGTCTTGGGCCCAAGCTTAGCTGTGAGCGTGGGATTCATCACAAAGGTATCCGATTGGAAATACATCGCGGAGCTTTTGGTCGTTTGGTACGACATGGGCAGCGCCACGCCGAAGCGATTGTCTGGCCCGAAAGGGGTTGAAAGGAGCAGCTCGGCGCGGCGGAAACCGAAGGAGCCGATGGTGGTGCCGAAGCGGGCGACGGGGCGGTTGCCTGCCATGACACTGGAGGAATTTACCACGCCCCCGGTACCGCCCTGCCCGTAGAGGGCACCGCCTGGGCCCTTGATGATGTCGACTCGGCTGCTGGTGATCGGATCTATGGGTACAAACCTACGGAAGCCGTCTTTGTTTTGGGCGGCGGCGATGCCGCGGATAAGCAGGGTGTTATTCTCGGGGTTGTCGCGAGAGCCGCCGACGCCACCGGCGGTGGTATCGAGTTGGATGCCGGAAACGTATTCGAGAGCGTCGCGAATATCGAGGGCGCCGATATCGCGCATAAAGGCGGGAGTGATGACCTCTATATCCATCGGGAGGTCCTTAATCGCGGTGTTGTAGCGGGTGCCGGAGGTGGTGTTGGCGGCGCGGTATTCGTCGTCATTGTCGGCGTTAACCTGAAAGACGTTGAGTTTGACGATGTCCTTGTCCTTTTCGCTCGGCGTCGCGGTGAGCGTGGCGGAAGGGGTAGGTGCGAGTTGGGCGCGCGCGGAGAGGGCGAATGCGAGAAGGGCGGTCAGCCCGAGCAGGCGTGAGGCGTGGGAGGTTTTCATACAGATAAGTTTAGATGAGGTGGCTCGCTCACGTGCTGTGGCGCGCCGCGATCTTGGGGTTGTAGTAATGAAGAAGCGGCTCGCCAGCGGTCGCGAGGCCTAAGATACTTTAATCGTAAAGTGAGTCACTCGAATCCCCCTTTTCAACCCTCGATGAAGCATGTCGCGCAGGCGGCCGGCGTCTCGGTGATGACCGTGTCTCTCGCGCTGCGGAGGGCGCCTAGTATTCCGGTGGTGACGCGGGAGCGGGTGTTGGCGGAGGCCGCGCGGCTGGGTTATCGGCGAAATCCGCTGGTATCCGCGCTGATGGCCGGATTGCGCGGGCGCAAAATCGGGGCGGATGCGCAAGTGTTGGCGTACGCGGAGAGTTTTCCGCCGAATGTAACTAAGCAGCACGCGGATTCGTTGCGGCGCTTTCGCGCTGGGGCGGAGGCGGGTGCAGCGCTTCACGGGTACCGCTTGGAAGCCTTTCGGTTCGGTGGAAGCGGGTTGAGTGAGGCGCGACTAGAGCGGGTGTTGCACGCTCGTTGGATTCGCGGGGTCATTTTTGCGCCCGTGCCACGGCCGGGCACGTTATTAAAACAGTCATGGGCCAATCACGCGGTGGCAGCCTTGGGGTTTTCGCTGGCGAGCCCGCGGCTGCATCGGGCGGTAAACCACCAAATCCATTCCATCCGACTGGCGTTAAGTTCGCTGCTGGCCCTCGGGTATCGGCGAATTGGATTGGTGATCAGTCGCGCGCATGATGAGCGCGTGGATCACCACTGGCTCTCGTCGGTGCTATTGACGCGGCATGAGCAGCGCGATTCTGCCGTCGTTTTCCCAATGCTTTTAGAGGATGATTACGGGCCGCGGGTTTTACAGCGTTGGCTTCGGGTGGAGCGCCCGGAAGTCGTGCTCACGACCGAGCCCGGGATTGCGCCTCGGTTGCGGCGTGAACGGACGAGCGCTGGGCAATCGCTTGGTTTTGCGCATCTGGATCTTACGGCTGAGCTCCCGGGCGGCAGCGGCATCGACCAAAACAACGAGCGCGTGGGCGCGGCGGCCGTGGATCTGGTGGTCGAACAATTACACAGTAATGCATTTGGCCTGCCGGAAAATCCCAAGACCGTGCTCATCGAGGGACACTGGGTGCCAGGAGAAACCGCGCCGGGGTTACCCCTCAAATCTATCTAGTTAATGCGATCGAGCAAAAAATCAGGCGCTGAATGCACGCTTTTCTTTTGGTGGGCACGTTGGCAACGTCGGCCCTCATGGCGCACGCGAGTGGGGTCTCGACCCCGCAACTCACTTTGCAAGATTTTAGAACCGAGACCCTCCGCGGCGCGGCGGGTCATATTCGCGTCGGTCTTACGCGCGCGGGTCAATGGTGGCTCCTGGATGCTCACGATCAGCCGTTCTTCAGTCGGGGTGTAAACGGGATTAATCGCACCGGCACCACCGGCAGCCGTACGGCGCATCTTGGGTCCTACGCGGCGAGCGTAGACTTACTTTATGGGACGGTGGAGCCAAAATTATTTGCCGATGCCGTGCTCGCACGAATCCCCGTCTGGGGCTTCAACACACTTGGTGCATGGGCGGGCCCCGAGTTTTTTGATCGCGGCGTCGTTTACGCGGAGATGATGGATTTTCGGCAAGCGGCGCCCGAGACTACAATCCGCCTTGGCGGGGCAAAAGTGCCGGATGTGTTTGATCCACGTTGGGTCGACGCCTGCGATCAACGCGCGGCGGAGCGGGCGTTGGCGCGCGTATTTAGTCGGGAGTTAATTGGCTATTTCACGGATGACGATCTGGCTTGGGCGCAGCCCGACGGTGAGGCCGGCACAGGCGAAGACGACGGCGTTAAGCGGGCGGCGCGGCCCTCGCTGTTGCAGATCTGTTTGAGCTTGGAGCCAAGTTTCCCGGCTTATCATGCGGCGTGGGAATTTACGCTCGCGGCGCACGGTGGTGAACTGGCGACGTTGGCGCGGGCCTGGGCCCTGACCTTACCTAATAAAGAGGCGCTGCGCCAACTCACGTTGGCCGATGTGGCGGTATTGAGCGCGGGTTATCGTCGCGACCAAGAGCGTTTCGCCCGAGAATTCGCGCGACGCTATTTTGCGGTAACGGCGGCGGCCATTCGGCGCCATGATCCGCATCATCTTATTTTAGGGTGCCGCTTTGGAACTAATCCTGGCGCGGCGGTGCTGGCGGAATGCGTCGCGCCGCAGGTTGACGTGGTTTCGCTAAATTGTTGCGACGAGAATTTGTTGTCGCGCATTGAGATGGCGAATCGCGCGCAAGGCATGCCGGTGTTGGTGGGGCAATTTAGTTGGACGGGTGAAGCGTTCACGCGTGCGACGCTACCGGGTGAGCCGCCGGGATTGAGTCCGATTGAACGGATGTTATCGCGTGGGCGGGCGACGTTGGAGCAGGCGTTTGTTCATCCGGCGATGGTGGGTTACGCGTGGGCACGTTGGGCGGATCGCAGCGAACAGTGGGCGCCATTTGGGGAAGGTTTGGTGCGCCACGATCACCGCGAGGCGCGCGAGCACACGGATGCGTTGACCTATCTTAACCAGCGCGCGGTTGATTTGCGCTTGGCGGCAGTCGCATCGAAGCGATGAAGGATTTTGCGGCGCTCTTGACCGCTAGGGGGGGCCAGCGCTGTCCTGTTTTACGCCCATGTTTCCGGCGATTTCTTTTCCTTCACTTTCATGGTTAAATCCTCGTTCTCTGATTTTCTCAAAGCTCGCGTGCGCACGATTCCCGGCTGGCCTAAGGCCGGCGTAAATTTTCGCGACGTTACAACCTTGTTTCACGATCCCGAAGCGTTTCGCGTCATGGTCGAGGCGTTTGCGTTGGATTGCACGCAGCAGCGTATCGATTTGATCGCGGCTGTGGATGCGCGGGGCTTCATCGTCGGCGGCGCGCTGGCTTATCAATTGCACAAGCCTTTTGTGCTCGTACGCAAGAAGGGTAAGCTGCCCTATAAAACTATCTCGGCCGACTACGCGCTCGAATACGGGACTGCAACGGTTGAGATCCACGCTGATGCCTGTAAACCTGGTGACCGCATTTTAATCCTCGATGATTTGATTGCGACCGGCGGCACGTTGCTGGCCGCGACGGAATTATTCCGCCGGCTTGGTGGCGTAGTGGTGGGCGTCGCCGGCATTATTGACCTGCCCGAGCTCGGTGGCTCCGCCAAACTCCGCGCTGCGGGCCTCAACGTCCACACGCTGTGCGAATTTTCCGAAACCGAATAACCGCCGCCTCATCGCTTCCTCTTTTTTATTAATTCCCCCGCCATGGCTCTCACGATCTGGACCAACACCAAATTCGATCCCGCTGTCACTCAGTTGCTGCATGACGGTACGCGCGCCCACCGGCTCGTCACTTCTGCCGCCGCCAGTACCTCGGTACTGGTCGCCGGTCAGACTGACCCCGCGCTCGCCTCGGCCGCTATCGCGTTTGGTCAGCCCGACCCGGTCGATTGCCTGCGTTATCCAAACATCAAATGGGTGGAAGTTTCTACCGCTGGTTATACGCGCTACGATACCCCGGAGTTTTTGGAAACGTTTCGCACGCGCGGCTCGGCGTTCACCAACGCCTCAGCCGTGTTCGCCGATCCCTGCGCGCAACATGTCTTGGCCATGATGCTTTCACTGGGACGTCAGTTGTTGCCCTCGCACCGCGACCAACTCACGGACCGGTCCTGGCACTATGAGCAACGTCGCTACCATTCTCGCCTGCTCACGGGTCAGAGTGTACTGATGCTCGGTTATGGTGCGATCGGGCGTCGTCTCACGGAGTTACTCGCTCCGTTTGGAATGACCTTGTACGCGCTCCGTCGCCAGACTCGCAGCGAGACCGGCGTGCGCATCGTGCCCGAAACCGAGCTCACGCGCGTCCTCCCCCTAGTCGATCACATCGTCAACATCCTCCCAGCCAATCCCGCCACGGCTGGCTACGTGAATGCTCGCCGCCTCGCGTGTTGCCGTCCTACGGCGAAATTTTACAACGTCGGCCGTGGCACCACCGTCGATCAACCCGCGCTCGCCGAAGCGCTGCGCTCGAGAAAAATCGCGGCCGCGTATCTCGACGTCATGGACCCCGAGCCGCTCCCGCCCGCGCACGAGCTGTGGTCTACGCCTAATTGCTACATCACCCCGCACACTGCCGGCGGCCGCCACGATCAGGACGAGACGATCGTCCGGCATTTTTTACAAAATCTCGCCGCTTATGAAAGCGGTGGCGCAATGACGGATCGCGTCGTGTGATCGTACGACATCGTCCCTATGAATAAATCTTTGAACGCTGCCGCTGGAACGCTCACGCGGCGACAGTTCACTGGCTTGGCGCTCGGTGCCGCCACGCAGCTCATGGCGGGAGAGTTAGCTTCACCGGCCCCTCGCACCTGGCGCCTCGGTCTCAATACGTATTGTCTCCGCTTCCAGCGTTGGAACGACCGCCAACTTTTTGACTACGTCACGCGGCACCAGCTCGATGCAATTTTTCTCCAAGACTCAATTGATCAGGGCGTGATGGATCCGAAGCACTGGTCCGAGGTGCGCGCGTGGTCGAAAGATTTGGGCCTGCGCCTGGAGACCGGCGGGGGTGGTCTCTTGCCGCGTACGCCGGATGCGTACGCGCAGGCAGTCGCGACGTTGCGCAAAAACATCGAGCGCGCCGCCGCTATGGGCTCGCCCATCGTGCGCACATTGCTCGCCTCCGATCGTTATCATTTTCCGCCCGGTCCGGTGGAGCGCCACATCGAGACGGCCATTAAAATTCTACGCGAGGTGCGTAGCCAAGCGATGGACGCCGGCCTGAAGATCGGCCTCGAGAATCACAAAGACCTCCTCGCTTGGGAAACCAGGCAATTGATCGAGACGGCGGGACCAGATTTTGTCGGATCCTATCTGGATACGGGAAATCCGGTATTCGTCGCCGAAGATCCGATGACGACCCTCGAGGAACTCGGACCTTACGCGGTGACGTTTCACTTGCGCGATTCGGTCGTCTACGAAACGGAGGGCGGCGTCGCCGTGCAATGGGTTCCGTTAGGTGAAGGCACACCCGACTTCAAAGCGATCGTGGCCCGCGCGGCCGAAATCATCCCAGCTAGCGTTCACATTTATTGTAAGCCGATTACGGCGCGCCCGCCGGTGATTTTACCGGTTTACACGGATGAGTTTTGGACCCGCTGGTTCCCGCGTGGACGTTCACGCGATTTCTCCCGCTTTGTTGCGTTGGCGAAACGCGGCCGGCCTTATGGGCAGCCGCATCTGACCGAAGACACGGACGAGGGTCGCGCCCGCCACATTGAGGCGCTCAAAATTCAACAACTCGAGCACATGGAGCGCAGTCTCAATTACTGCCGGAAAACGCTGAACCTCGGCGTGCGTGGGCGCGGTTAAGCTACGGCCACTTTGTGTTTGGCCGCGTTTTAACTTCGATCGCAGCAGTGGCGTGGGCTCCAGTTAATAGGCGGTTTTCGGCCCGTACTTAACCTTTCCCGAACTGGTCGATAGGGAATAGCTGTGGAAAATAGGTCGCCAGCGCTTTTGCCGGTAGCGCTAACCGAACTTTGGACTTCGGCGTATCAGATTTTAAGAGCCCCGCCTCTATGACCTTCGTGAGTACTATTCGCCCTTTGCGTTCGGCCGCTCCGATGATTCGACCCGCTTCTCCGCGTGCAAATTCACCTCGGTAGAGTGCCTCGCGAAGAAGTAAAAATGCACAATCGGCTTCCTGTCCAAACCCAGCCTCTACTTTTGTATAGTGCTCAATGCGTGCTGCCAATGAGTTGAGCTCCAATAGGCGCTCCATAAACGCAATTTGATCCAGCATCACACGAAGTACGAATGCACAGAAATCGCGAAGTGCCCGTTCGCTCAAATGACCACGACCATCGTCGGCCGCACGGGCACTTCGCTCCTGATCCGCATTGGACAAAAGCGCGTAATACTCACTCCTTTGAACCGCGAGGCCGCGGGAAAGCGACCAGAGACCCCCTCCGTCAATACCGAGTTGGCGAATGAGCGTATCCGAAAACAATCGGGCTACGCGGCCATTGCCGTCGCGAAACGGGTGAATCCAGGCGAAGCGGTGATGGCTCGCAGCTACTGCAATCACCTTTCTTGTCCGGGACAGCTCGCCCGATTCGTAACGAAGGCTAAAATGCTCAAGCAATCCGGGCACAAGCTCGTATGGCGGGGCAACGTGAGTTCCAACTTCCACGTCTCCGGTTCGCAACACGCCAGGCTGAAGGGGCGATTTTTGGCCGCTCGAGGTGGTGGCAACACGCATTTCCGCTGGGAGCTGCGAATAAAACAGTCGGTGGAGTTCGCAAAAAAAACTGCCATGATAGGGCGACCCTGAGTAGGTGGCGGCCCACTTTTGAACCGCCAGATGTGCGAGCGCTAATTGCTGTAGGCCTCTCTTTTCAGGTTCAGCTGCAAAATTCTGCTGAAGAGCTGCTTCAATGTCACGAACTCGCGTTTGCTGCCCCTCGATGAGATTGGAGTAATAACAGTGCATCCAACGAGTTAGCTCCGCCAAGTCCTTGCGTAGCTCGGGTCGAACCTTTTGGTCGAGCCGAGCAGCTTGTTCAAGAACCGAGCATGCCAAATCATCCAAGGAGCGCAGGTATTGCTCAGGCAGGATGGGCTCGATCGCTGTTCTTGTGAGTGGCATTTATGCCGATATTTTTACCGATATTTATTTTAAAATCAATACTAATTGACAACGACTTATGGCTT
>Ga0136642_1000183_pt1 | contig 37288 bp, 35 predicted proteins | sample LowCatLa1302831Y_FD_115313 | JGI IMG/M metagenome (GOLD analysis project Ga0136642, IMG submission 115313) | Freshwater microbial communities from Lower Cathedral Lake, Yosemite National Park, California, USA - 13028-31Y | ecosystem: Environmental > Aquatic > Freshwater > Lake ... | reverse complement strand
GAAAGCACCACCAAAACGCTCCGCACCCACCTTCGTCAGCGCCGCCGTCAAAGTCGTCTTGCCGTGATCGACGTGACCAATCGTACCGACGTTAACGTGCGGCTTGTTACGTGTGAATTTTTCCTTAGACACGGCCCTGATACCTCATTGAATAAATGCAGAACGTTCTTAACTAAATCGACACTTTTTTGATCACGGCGTCAGCCACATGGGTTGGCGCCTCCTGATACTTCTTAAATTCCATCGAGTAGGTCGCCCTACCCTGACTCTGTGACCTGAGGGACGTGGAGTAACCAAACATCTCCGCCAGGGGCACCTCAGCCTTCAGGACCTTCACTCCGGCATTGTCTTCCATGCCGAGAATGACGCCACGTCGCCGATTCAAATCCCCGACGACATCACCCATATAATCTTCAGGTGTTTCCACCTCGACGCTCATCATCGGCTCCAGAAGGACAGGTTGGGCGTTGCGACACCCCTCCTTAAAGCACATCGAGCCGGCGATCTTGAACGCCATTTCACTGGAGTCGACATCATGGTAGGACCCATCAAACAGGGTTACTTTGACGTCAACCACCGGGTAGCCGGCAAGTATACCATTCTGTAACTGCTCTTGAATACCCTTATCCACTGCTGGAATGTATTCTTTTGGTATGGCACCGCCGATGATGCCGTTCACAAACTCGTAATGCCCCGATCCCTGGGGCTCAATCCGCAGCCATACATGGCCATATTGACCGCGTCCACCGGTCTGCCGGACATACTTTCCCTCCTGCTCAACCTTTTTGCGAATCGTTTCGCGGTAGGCCACCTGAGGGGCGCCAACATTGGCTTCCACCTTAAATTCACGGCGCATTCGATCAACGATAATCTCAAGATGCAGTTCACCCATGCCAGAGATGATCGTCTGCCCAGACTCTTCATCGGTACGCACACGAAATGAAGGATCTTCCTGCGCCAAACGCTGCAGGGCCGTACCCATTTTTTCCTGATCACTTTGGGTCCTAGGCTCCACCGCGACCGAAATCACAGGCTCTGGGAACTCCATTCGCTCGAGCAAAACAGGCTTATCGGGCGACGACAGGGTGGTTCCTGTCACAATATCCTTCAGTCCCACCACCGCCGCGATATCACCCGCTCTAATTTCTTTAACATCTTCCCGGCTATTGGCGTGCATTCGAAGCAAGCGCCCTATGCGCTCCTTGTTACCGGTCTGCGAGTTGATGACACTGTCACCTGAGCACAGAACCCCTGAATAAACTCGAACAAACGTCAAAGTACCGACGAACGAATCCATCATGATCTTAAAGGCCAAGGCCGCGAATGGCTCATCATCACGTGAGGGGCGCTCGACCGGCTGGTCGCTATCGACACTGATGCCGCGAATGGCAGGCACGTCAACGGGTGAAGGCAAATAATCAATCACCGCGTCCAGCATGGCCTGGACCCCTTTGTTCTTGAAGGCGGAACCACAGAGCATCGGAACAATCTCAAGGGCGATGGTCCGCCGCCGCAAACCCAGTTTGATGGCCTCCTCCGGAAGATCTCCTTCTTCCAGATATTGGTTCATCAGATCTTCCCCAGACTCGGCCGCGGCCTCGACCATCGTCTCACGCCATTTCGCGGCCATGGGCACGAGATCAGCGGGAATATCCCCATAAACAAAAGTTGCGCCCTGACCCTCTTCACTCCAGAGAATCGATTTCATTTTGACGAGATCAATGACGCCTTTAAAGGTGTCTTCAGCCCCTATCGGAAGCTGAATCGCAATCGGGTTAGCCCTCAAGCGCTGGCGCATCTGCTCATGGACCTTAAAAAAGTCGGCGCCCGATCGATCCATTTTGTTAACGAATGCGATCCTTGGGACACCATATTTGCTGGCTTGCCGCCATACGGTTTCTGACTGTGGTTGAACGCCACCCACCGCACAATAAAGCATACAGGCGCCATCAAGGACCCGCATTGATCGCTCAACTTCGATTGTAAAATCAACGTGCCCTGGGGTATCAATAATATTGATACGGTGCTCGGGGTAGTTTCCCGCCATGCCGCGCCAGTGGGTGGTCGTTGCGGCGGACGTAATGGTAATCCCGCGCTCCTGTTCCTGCTCCATCCAGTCCATGGTCGCGGCACCATCATGGACTTCGCCTATTTTGTGATTAATTCCCGTGTAAAACAGCACCCGCTCCGTCGTCGTCGTCTTGCCGGCATCAATATGGGCAGAAATCCCAATATTGCGATAGCGTTCGATGGGCGTGCTGCGAGCCACGGTGAGGCCTTTCTATCCTGTTTCTTGATGAACGGCCAGAATCACGACTTACCAGCGGTAATGAGAGAACGCCTTATTGGCCTCCGCCATCCGGTGCGTGTCTTCACGCTTTTTAACGGCCGAGCCACGATTTTCATGGGCATCAAACAATTCGCCAGCCAGTCGGGCGACCATACCCTTCTCACTCCGCTTACGCGCCGAATCAATCAACCAACGCATAGCCAAGGCCACACGACGTCCAGGACGGACCTCGATAGGCACCTGATAGGTGGCTCCACCGACGCGCCGCGACTTGACCTCAACAAATGGCTGGACGTTATCCAGTGCCTTTTGGAGAACTTCAAGTGAGTCACCTGCGGTTCCGATCTTGTTTTGAATCTGATCCAGCGCCCCATAAACAACGCTCTCTGCAACGGACTTTTTGCCGCTAAGCATCAGCATGTTGACAAACCGCGCAAGGGTAGTACTACCAAACCGGGGATCCGGGATCAGCTCTCTTTTTTGCGAAACTCTTCTTCTTGACATGTCTTTACCCGAATCTCAGATTAACTTTTCGGACGCTTTGCGCCGTATTTGGAGCGCGCTTGGCGACGCTTGGCGACACCGGCGGTATCCAGACTGCCGCGAACCACGTGGTAACGAACACCTGGCAAGTCCTTGACACGCCCCCCTCTGATGAGGACCACGGAGTGCTCCTGGAGGTTATGCCCCTCACCGCCGATGTAGCTACTGACCTCAGCACCGTTGGTCAACCGAACACGGGCGACCTTACGCAAGGCCGAGTTCGGCTTTTTCGGGGTAGTGGTGTAGACGCGAGTACAAACGCCACGCCGCTGCGGACAACTTTCAAGCGCAGGGACGTTACTTTTTTCCTTTTTACGGACTCGCGGATTCCGTACCAACTGATTGATCGTGGTCATTACCAAACTCCAAAAGCGTTATTGCTCGTGCCTTGCTGATGTTCGCCGTTTCCAGCCCAGTGAATACTGGATAGCAGGGGTCAAGGCACCCCACAGTAAAGCCGATCAATTTACGGAATCGGCAGCGATCTGTCAACCGCGATTCCAAATGAACGCGGGAAAGTCACCACGCACGGACGCGACATGAAGCCTATAAATACAAAAGGCCCGCACACTGCGGGCCCTTCATACTGGTTATGGCTCCCCCGGACGGGCTCGAACCGCCGACCCAGTGATTAACAGTCACTTGCTCTACCGACTGAGCTACAGGGGAATAGTCGGTTCATCCCCAATACCTCACTAGGTAATTGGCGCGCCCGGAGAGATTCGAACTCCCGACCACCTAGTTCGTAGCCAGGTACTCTATCCAGCTGAGCTACGGGCGCATTGATGAACTGCGAATTATGGAGAATCTGCCTTTTTATGTCAAGCCTCTAAACCGTCAGATCAACGCACACACCACCACAGCCATTCAACCTATAATGGGCATCGTCTCCCTTCATGACTCAGCCCATGCCCTATCAGTCCCCCTACAACGTGATTCAGCATCCCGAGCAACTCTCTGCACTGAGCGCATCGGCTCGCCACACCCAGAGGATGGCCATCGATACTGAATTTGTTCGGGAAAGCACGTATTACCCTCATTTTTGCCTCCTTCAGATAGCCTTTGAAGGTCATATCGCCCTGATTGACCCCCTCAACCTACCCTCCCTTGAGCCTCTGGCGGTTCTCCTTCAGGATCCATCCATTCAGAAAATAGTCCATGCCGGACGCCAGGACTTTGAAGTACTCCATCAACAGTTTGGCTTTCTCCCGACATCGATCATTGACACTCAACTCCTAGCCGGCCTGTTAGGGCTCCCCGATCAGATCGGTTACGCCAACCTCATGCAAGAGACACTCGGCGTCACCCTCCCCAAGGACCACACCAGAACAGACTGGTCCCAGCGTCCTTTAAGCACCGCACAACTCGACTATGCTGCCGATGATGTGCGTTACCTTGCCATGGCGGTTGAACCACTCCTCGCAACGCTCGATCAATTGGGTCGCCTGCCGTGGCTCGAAGAGGACTGCAAATCGCTCGTGGACCCTTCTTTGTATGAGAATGACCCTGGTGAAAGCTGGAAGCGCGTCAGCGGCATCGCGGATCTTGAATCAACCGCCTTTGACGAAGCGAAAATCATCGCGCAATGGCGCGAGGAAACCGCGAAAGCGCTCAATATCCCAAGAACCTGGGTCGTTCGCGATGACACCCTCTGTCATATGGCAAGACAGCCGAACCCAACCGCCGGCGCCAGCCGAATCAGAGGCGCTGACGAGATCACTCAAAAAAAAGCCTTGGCTTCACTGACATCCCTCTTAGAGACCACCCAACGACAAGAGGGGAACTTGAAGCCCAACCCCTTGGCCGCGAAGGCCGACCCCTCAAGGCGCGCCTTAATCAAACAAATGGCGGGGATCATTCAGACGGAAGCAGGCCACCTCCAAATAACACCGTCAGTGATTGGATCTCGAAAGGACATTGAACAACTGATCGATGATCCAAAGACTTCGCGCCTCCATCGCGGTTGGCGCCATAGCCGGGTAGGGCCTCAACTCCTTGAACTCATTGAAAAATTCGAAGGCTAAATAACCGCCTACTGCTGGAAAGAGGCAGAGGACTTTGCCGCCGAAGCACCCAGGGAAATAAACTCCCCAAAGGCGCGTGCGCCATCACCCACGGGGATGGTTTTTTGAATGCTAAGGCGCTCCGCATCCAAGACGGTCACCGTATTGTCGAACCAATTAGCAACCCACACTTGATGATCATCGGGATGCCCCGCTATTCCCTCGGGATATTCGCCAACACCAATCGTTGCAACGACTCCCAGCGACTCTGCATCAACGACAGACACGGTGCTGTCATATTGATTGGTCACAAAGACACGACGCCCACCTAAGGCCCCGGCCACCGCATAAGGCCGCTCGCCCACCTTGACCAATCCGACGGGGGCCAGGGTCTTTGCATCGAGAATAGACAGATCATTACTTTCAACATTTGCCACATAGAGGCGGCTGCGCCCGGCATCGAGATACAAACCAAAGGGGTGCCGCCCCACGGAAACCGTCTTGATAATGGTTAACGCCGTGGCATCTATCAAAGAGACCGTATTATCTTCACGCTCAGCAATGAAGATGGAGCCGCCATCGGGACTCACGACAAGACCTGCAGGATAGTGCCCAACGGGGACTCGCTTCAGAATTGAAGCATCTGATACATCAATCACCGACATGAAGTGCCCATAGAAATCGGCAACATAGCCCCTTTGACCGTCAGGACTGAGCGCCACCCCTAATGGCCCCTCCCCCACCTTCATCACCCCCCTCAAAACCCCACTTTGGGCATCAAGAATCGTCACCTCGCCCACACTAGGACTCGAGATGATGGCCCGGCGACCAGCCCGATCGACGGCTATCCCGGCAGGGTCCTTACCGACACGCAAGGTCTTGACCACCGAGCCTGAAGCCGTGTCGATCATACTGACCGTACTGGCCTTCTGGTTGGTAATGAACGCAAAAGGCTCGGCCAACACCTCACCCCCTAAAAACAATGCGGCGGCCAAGGCCACCGCACGATTCATGGGCATCCAGTCAAGGGACATCAAACGAGGCTTACTTTTTCTCAAGGACGGCTTTGAGATGCGCCAGGGATTCACTGACCGTCTTTTCAACAGCCGCCTTAGCAGCCGCCTCATTTTGGCCATCCGGTGGATTATTATTGAGGAACCAACGATAAAAGGCGGCGTCCCACTCCACCTTGGAACCGGTAGCGGTCGCTTCCACCGTGATTTTTGCCGAATAGTTATTGACGGGGAACACCGCCGCATCGGTCGGATCGATAATCTTGTACTGGATGACCCTCTTTTCCGCGTCGATATTTTTGAGCTCTTCTTTGAGCGTGGCTGAGCCACCCTTCAACGTCATCTCACGAATCGCTCCTTTTTCATTACCCCCTTGAACGGTCGCACTATCGACCCCCTGCATCCATTTTTCAGGGTGCGCATAATCGCCCACCAAAGCCCAGACCGCATCTGGGGCCGCATTGATTTCAATGGACTCGCTGTGCTTTTCCCGGGTTGGGCCATGGGCGTTAGCAACAAAGATCCAAGAAAGACTGACCGCAGCGATCAGGGACAACCATTTCTTCATCGTATTCATCCTCGCTCTCAACGTTAAAATGGTGGCAGTATATGACAAAACCATACCCCAAGGCTAAGCTTGGCAGCGGGCGCCTGCCCGCCGGAGAGCCCCAAGAATCTCTCGCTGGGAGGCCGTCAGGTCCTCTCTAAGGCTCCATTCATTCAATCGACTCTCAAAATCCTTCAGGGTCAACCCCTCTCCGGCATCATGACCCAAGAGCCGGTTTCGACAGAAATCCTGCCAACGGGTGCGTTCTCCGGCATTCAGCGTCTCAGGGTAATTACGCGCCCGGAATCTAAAAATCATTTCAGGAACACGGGGATCCTCAAAGGTGAGCCTTGCCGCACCCATAGCCTCAGGCGGTAACTGCCGAAACTGATCGAGGTTCTGGCGGTCCTTATCCTTCAGGAACCCCTCATAGAGAGAGAGATCAGGATCCTTTGAAGACCGAGAGGTTGCCTGTTCAAGGAGGCTTTGAGCCTGAGGACTCTTCAATACATCGACTTCTTGAAGCAATGTGAGATGGCTTAGGCACAAATCAGGATCTATCGCCAAACGTTCAGCATCCTTTGGTCTCAACACCGAGAGAGGCGCCAGGGCGGGACATTGGTTCACTTTGATCGTCAATAAGGCTTGCCGCGAGCCGGGCATCCCTTCCGATAGGGTCGCCTTTTCAGCCAAGACCTTCGGATGAAACGAAAGGTCAAAGGCGATCACGACATTAGATCGATGGGGATGGAGCGCGATAGCGGCGATCAACCCAAGCTGCGACTGTGCCATGGGGTAACGCGTGGACGCGTGGAGCATCGGCCTCCATTGACCAGGCGCCAAAAGATTCAAGGCCGCCTGTTTTCCCCGATGCGCCAACAGATAGTCGAACAGGCGGGGCTGGTGAGATCTGATCAACCGAGCAAGACCAATCGTCGCCCAGACATCACTCAGTGCATCATGGGCTGCCTCATGAGAAATCTGATTCGCACGGGTCAATTGATCTAACCTGAGACTGGGCACACCGAGGGGATCCTTGGGCCAATTTATACCCTCAGGCCGAAGCGCTCTGGTCATCCTTGCTAAGGGGATAATATCCCACCTTGAATTCCCATGGCGCCACTCCCTGGAATAAGGATCCATAAGATTACGGAACAGGGTATAGCGCGTGACTTCGTCATCAAAACGAAGACTGTTGTAGCCAAGAACACAGGTTAGAGGCCGCGAAAACTCGCGCTGAATGCCATCGATGAAGTCGCATTCACGAAGGCTCCTGTCGGCAATGCTTTCAGGGGTAATCCCTGTCATCAGGCACGCATCGGGGTGCGGGAGTACATCGGGAGTCAGTTGTGCGAAGAGCACCACAGGATCGTCGATAGGATTCAGCTGAAGATCGGTTCGAATCCCGCCAAACTGAAGGGGACGATCTGATCCAGGATGAAGCCCAGAGGTTTCAAAGTCATACCAGAAGAACGAGTTGCTCGTCACAAAGGTCCGCGAGCCTCCTTAAAGCATCAGACGGCAGCCCGTCACTTATTCAGTGAAGTTCAGCGTGATTCACCCTGAGCAAGTTCGTATTTTTTGCGCTTTTCGCACTTCTCAGCGCAGGGGCAAGACCCACCATTAATCCCGCCGCAGCTCCCTTTAATAGCACCACGACCAAACATAACACCCACCGCCATCATCGTGATGACCGCAGCGATGATCAAAAAGGTCGTTATAAACAGTGACATGCTAGGTTCCACCTCTTTAGAAAAACATCAAGACCGGGCTTTTTTGGATCTTAACCTGAAGCCACTCAAAACGAAAGCAGGGGCCTTGAGGCCCCTGGCATCCCTAAAAGAGCCGTTCCATCAACCGCCGAAATCGTCCAGCATGATGTTCTCACGCTCGACACCGATATCCAGCAACATCTTGATCACCGCGACATTCATCATCGGCGGCCCACAAAGGTAGTACTCACAATCCTCTGGGGCAGGATGGTCCTTGAGGTAGTTCTCAAACAGCACAGTGTGAATAAAACCTGTATAGCCTGTCCAGTTGTCTTCCGTCTTCGGTTCCGACAGCGCGATGTGCCACTTAAAGTTCGAATTTTCTTTCTGCAGCATATCGAAGTCATTCACGTAGAACATTTCACGAAGACTTCTTGCACCGTACCAGAAGGTCATCTTCCGCTTACTCTTCAAGCGGCGCAGCTGGTCAAAAATATGGGACCGCATCGGCGCCATACCGGCTCCGCCACCGACGAAGACCATTTCATGGTTGGTTTCGCGAGCTAAGAACTCACCAAAGGGACCCGAAATCGTGACCTTATCGCCCGGCTTTAGATTGAAAATATAGGACGACATGATGCCCGGGGGTATACCCTTCTCTCCCGGCGGCGGGGTCGCAATCCGGACATTCAACATGATGATGTCATTTTCTTCAGGATAGTTGGCCATCGAGTAAGCCCTGATGGATGGCTCCTTAACGACCGACTCATACTGCCAGACATTGAATTTATCCCAATCTTCCTGGAATTTCTCTTCGACGGAAAATTCACGAAACTTGGCGTCATAGGCTGGGCATTCAATCTGTATGTAGCCACCCGCCCTGAAATCAACCGCTTCTCCTTTAGGAAGCTGCAAGACCAATTCCTTGATGAAGGTGGCCACGTTGTGATTAGAACGGACGGTGGTCTCCCATTTCTTAACGCCGAAGACCTCCTCGTCGACGTGGATCTTCATGTTCTGCTTGACCGTGACCTGACAGGCCAGACGATCTCCACAAGCCGCCTCGCGCTTGGTAATGTGGGACAACTCGGTCGGCAGAATATCACCACCGCCCGCATCAACCCGCACCCGGCATTGCGCACAGGTGCCACCACCGCCGCAAGCCGAAGACACAAAGAGATTGTGATCCGCAAGGGCCGTCAACAATTTGGACCCAATGGGCACATGAATGGTTTTCTCATCATTAATGAGAACATCCACATTACCTTCAGCAACCAGCTTGGATTTGGCTCCCAAGATCACGAAGACCAGGGCGACAACAATAAAGGTGAAAAACAGTACACCCAGAATGATTTCGAGCATTGTTCTACCCTAACCCTTTAAAGTTGAATACCTGAGAACGCCATGAAGCCTAGAGCCATGAGACCCGCAGTAATAAATGTAATGCCAAGGCCACGTAGCCCAGGCGGCACATCACTGTACTTCAGTTTTTCACGAACACCCGCCATAGCGGTGATGGCCAAAGCCCAACCAAATCCACTGCCAACGCCATAAACGACGCTTTCTGCGAAGTTATAATCGCGTTCGATCATGAACAGGCTACCTGCCAAGATCGCGCAGTTGACCGTAATCAGTGGCAAGAAAATGCCAAGGGCGTTGTAGAGCGCCGGAAAAAAACGGTCCAACACCATCTCGAGAATCTGGACGATAGCAGCGATAACACCGATACAGGCCATCAAGGCAATGAAACTGAGATCGACATCCTGAACACCCGCCCAAGTTAAGGCGTTTTCCTTCAGTAAATAGGTATAAATGAGGTTGTTCGCAGGCACCGTCAACGTCTGAACGATGATCACGGCAATTCCAAGACCCACCGCCGTTTCGATTTTTTTCGACACCGCGATAAAGGTACACATGCCCAGAAAGAAGGACAGCGCCATGTTCTCGATGAACACGGACTTAATGAATAAGTTGATATAGGCTTCCATGCTAGTGGGCCTCCCCATGAACCACACCATGTGCGGGCTGAATTTCAAAATCCGCCTTTTCAACCTGCTTCGGCTTCCAGGTCCTGATCCCCCAAATGATCAAACCAATCAGAAAGAACGCACTCGGCGGCAATAAGAGGAGACCGTTTGGAACATACCAACCGCCATCTTTAACCAGAGGCAACATCTCGATTCCAAGCAGCTTTCCAGATCCCAGCAATTCACGCACCACGGCCACACCGACCAGAATCAAGCTGTAGCCGAGACCGTTGCCGATCCCATCAAGGAAGCTCTCCCAGGGCGGGTTTTTCATGGCGTAGGCTTCTGCCCGACCCATCACGATACAGTTGGTGATAATCAACCCGACGAACACCGACAGCTGCTTACTGACGTCATAAGCAAAGGCCTTCAAAAGCTGATCGACCACAATCACCAAAGAAGCAATGATCACCATCTGGGCAATGATCCGGATGCTGCTCGGCACATGGTTACGAATGAAGGCGATCCCTGCGCTTGAAAACGCAGTCACTGTGGTGAGCGCAAGACTCATGATCAAGGCCGTCGACAACTGAGAGGTCACCGCCAGCGCCGAACAGATTCCGAGAACCTGCAGGGTGATGGGATTGTTCTCGACCAGTGGTTCGACCAGAACTTTCTTATTTTCCTGTGTCAGTTCCATAACTTCAGCCTCTATGGTTTCTAATCTTCGCAAGATAAACGCCGTAACCTTCTTTACCCATCCAGTACTGCACCAAATTACTGACGCCACGACTGGTTAGGGTCGCTCCCGCCAATGCATCCACCTGATACTCTGAACCTGACTTGGCAGGGTCTACAAACCCTTTCACGAGACCCAGGGCGACTTCACCGATTTCGATGGTCTGACCCTTTTCGCTGAGATTGCTTTCGTGAAATTCTTTTCCGGTGAAGTTATAAACCTTCTTGCCTTTCCATAGGGCTTTCCATTTCGGATTGACCACTTCACCTCCAAGCCCCGGGGTTTCTGCCTGGTCGTAAAGATTCATACCCACGACCGTTTGTGCATCGGCCTCGAGCGCAATAAAGCCGAACATGGTAGACCAAAGACCATAACCATTCACCGGCAATATCAGAGTCTTGAGCTCATTGCCCTCTTTCACCAGATAAATCTTGGCATACTTTGGCTTGCGCTTGATGCTGGCAATGTCCTTCGTGGCTGGAATCGCTTCACTCTGAAGCGGATCCTTTGCCGCCTTCCACTGATCGTAGTTTTTGGCATCCACTCCCTCAGCGTAATCGCCAGTGGCAAGATCGACCAAACGGACTTCAATATTCTTGAACACCGGCTCGACGTCCATGCCTTTTTGATATAGATCAGCAACTTCAAGGATATTGACCTTTTCATCCTTGGATTTGTTCCACGCCTGAAGCGGCCTCAAAATCACCGCCGATCCTGACACCACGATCGCACCGACCAGACACAACGCCAAGGCAACAGCCACCGTTTTTTTGAAGCTGTCGTTTGGCAAGGCCAAATAAGGCTCTGCATAAGCCTGAACGACGGCTGCGTAGCTGGCCAATTTTTCCTTGAAACCCGGCTCAACCGAGCTCTTTTCCATGGAATCAGGCATAGCGCTTCACCCTCTTGGCAATGTTGATCTTGATAACCACATAATCGATCAGTGGCGCAAAAATGTTGGAGAAAAGAATCGCCAGCATAATCCCCTCAGGAAAGGCCGGGTTGACGACACGAATCAGGACCGTCATAAAGCCGACCAGGGCACCAAAGACCCATCGGCCCGCATTGGTATGGGCCGCACTGACCGGGTCGGTCGCCATATAGACCGTACCAAAAGCAAAGCCGCCAAGGGTCAGATGCCAGTACCAAGGCATGGCGTACATCACATCAGTGCTGCTACCGACGACGTTAAAAAGGGTCGCCGTGGCAATCATCCCGACCAGGACGCCCACCATGATTCGCCAGTTGGCGATGCGGGTGTAGATGAGGAAGGCCGCGCCCAAAAGGCAAGCAAGCGTCGAGGTCTCACCCATTGAGCCGGGCTCGAAGCCAACAAAGGTAGCCCACCAGGAAATACCTGCTTCTCTGATAGCGGTCACCCCACCAATGGCGGCATGCCCCAACGCTGTTGCCCCAGCAAATCCGTCAACCGCGGTCCATACCGCATCCCCAGACATGGCCGCAGGATAGGCGAAGTAAAGGAAAGCGCGTCCCGTCAACGCTGGGTTCAAGAAGTTCTTGCCGGTACCCCCAAAGACTTCCTTGCCGATCACAACACCAAAGGAAATGCCCAAGGCCACCATCCACAAGGGCGTACTCGGCGGCAACGTCAGCGCAAAGAGAATCGACGACACGAAGAATCCTTCATTGACATCGTGCTTGCGAACGACAGCAAAGAGAACCTCCCAGGTGCCGCCGGCCACCAGGGTCACGATGTAAACCGGGAAAAAGAACATAGCCCCATGGACGATATCCGACAGGGGGTTATAAGGATTGTGGCCAAAGAGGTTCACAATCCAACCACGCCAGCCCGGAACTTCCTGCAGCCCCAGCGTTTCCATCGCAAGATTCGCTTGATACCCGGTATTCAGAAGCGCCATGAACATGCAAGGCAGGGCCGCAATCCAAACATAGGTCATGACCCGCTTGAGATCCACCGCATCACGGACATGCGTTGCCCCGGAGGTGACATCAGAGGGGCTATAGAGGAAGGTATCGACCATCTCATAAACAGGATAAAGCTTCTCCAATCTCCCACCTTTAGAAAAATGGGGGTGAAGCTTATCTAAAAATTGGCGGGTACTAGACATCAGCCCTCCTTCTCGATTTGGGTAAGATTCTTCCTGAGCACCGGACCGAAATCATGCTTGCCAGGATCTACAAACGTGCAAAGCGACAAATCCTCTTCATCGAGCTCCAAGGCACCCAGAGCTTGAGCCATGTCCGTGTCGCCAACAATCAGGTAACGAAGCAGTTGGGTAGGAAGAATATCAAGCGGCATCACATCCTCGAAAACGCCCACCGGCACGATGGCTCGGGGACTCCCAAATTTGGTTGTGGTAAATGCAAATTTTCTACCACGCGCTTCGGGAAGACTGCTCAATAAGATATTCAGAAAAGAGTATTTCTTTCCGGTCGGAACGACCCATCCCATAAACTCACGGACCCGATTTTCAGGAATCACAGTGACCTGATGATGGAAGCGCCCAAGGAAATCAGACCAATCGTCCGCGCCGCGTCCAAAAAGGACGGACCCCGAAATGATCCGAGGCTCTGGTCCAGCCTTTAACTGGTTTCTTGTCAAGTCGGTGAGATTTGCACCCACCCGGGTCCGAACCAAACGGGGACTAACCACCTGAGAACCTGAGAGAGCAACGACCCGCTCCACATTCAGTTTTCCCGTGGTAAAGAGACTGCCAATGGCCATCACCGCCTGATAGTCAAGGTGCCACACGGTTTTATGGGGGCCCACGGGGTCGAGAAAATGGATATGAGTGCCCACGAGCCCTGCAGGATGCGGTCCTTCAAAGGTGGCTACATCAACTTGAGAATTCGTCGGAAGGTCAATCTTGGCGACGGGTGACTCGCAAACGAACACGCGACCTTCGGTCAACTTCGCAATCAGCGTTAAGCCATTTTTGAAATCGTTCGGCCGGTCGGCAATAACCACCTCAGGCCGCGCCGCCAAGGGATTGGTGTCCATGGCGTTAACGAAGATGGAGTGTGGCACTGAGGTGGGCGCAGGGACGCGGCTGTAGGGCCGGGTCCGAAGCGTGGTCCAAAGTCCCGACACCAGAAGGTTTTGCCGAACCTGTTCCCGCGTCAGCTCAGGCAACTTGGCGGCCGTATAGCTTTCAAACTTGACCGATTCATTCCCGCTCAGTTCGATCACAACCGAATTGAGAACCCGGCGCTCACCACGATGGACGGCCTTGACCACACCGGCGCCCGGGGCCGTGTAGACAATCTCTGGGCATTCCTTGTCGACAAACAGAGGGTCCCCCAAGCTGACCTTGTCACCCTCTGCCACCTTCATGGTGGGCTTCAGACCACTATAGTCTGGCCCCAGAACGGCCACTGACTTGATAGCGCCTGCATTATTGTAGATGACCTGCTCCGGCTCTCCCGAAATGGGCAGATCCAGTCCTTTTTTAATGTTGATTAGCATAAGTGAGCCCGTGGAACGCACAAACCATTGGTTGTCCTAACGCAAGATAGGGCAAATGACCTTATGTCACCGCTCCTCCAGCCTTGGGATCAGTAAAATCTTGTTTCGCCAGAACACCGTCGCACCGAATGCGAAAGACCGAAAAACAGGAGAACATGGCCATGGGCATCGGACCAAACCAACACCACCAAAGGCACGCGCCCATGCTCCAGCAAAAACACCCCGATTAAACCATAAAAGTCATGCTTCCTCAACGAAGAGAAGGGCCATATGTGGCCCTTTTTATGGGTTTTTTGTTCGGCGTTGGCTCCTCGTCCTCTTTAAAAGGGTTGACGCTAGCCAAGGCGAGACCAGTACTCTAGACTGAGTAGCGGAGTTGGCCAGGCAGTCGCTGTTCCGGCTTGGCCGGAATGGAGGAAAGTCCGGGCTCCACAGGACAGGACGCCAGGTAACGCCTGGGGGGCGTGAGCCTACGGAAAGTGCCACAGAAAATATACCGCCTGCCCGGCTGCTGCCGTGAAGGTAAGGGTGAAATGGTGCGGTAAGAGCGCACCGCGCTTCCGGCAACGGAAGTGGCAGGGTAAACCCCGTCCGGAGCAAGACCAAATAGGGGGGCCGCCAGATTTATCTGGCACGTGTGGTCCGCACGGCTCCCGGGTAGGTTGCTCGAGGCGTTCCGCGAGGAATGTCCCAGATGAATGACTGCTCTCGACAGAACCCGGCTTATCGGCTGACTCCGCTCTCTCAATGCAGCCCGACACCGAGGCTCAATCGGTGGAATGAAAGATCCGCCGCTCGCCGGTCCTGATCTTTGCATCTTCCAGCACCTCAAAAAGGAACACCCGGCCGTCCCCAGGGCGACCAGAATGGGCTCGCTTGATGATGATCTCCACAATCTGGTCGACCATATGGTCTTCTGCAATGATTTCCAGCCGTTTCTTTGACAGAAAAGGATTGAAGGATTGGCCTGATTCCACTTGACGGCATCCAAAACCGTCACAGTCCATGACGGTCATGCCCGGAAAGTCAGGGATCTCAAGCAGCGACTGAACCACCTTCCCTAAAGCGAAGGGCTGAAGATATGCGCGAATTTCCTTCATGAATTCTTGCTCACGTTGCGCTCGAAGTAGCGATAAAGGAGAGGAAGGATGCTCAGCGTCAGTAAAGTCGCCGTCACCAAGCCCCCAATAATGACCACGGCAAAAGGTTTCGCCGTCTCAGACCCAACGCTAGTGGAAAGCGCGGCAGGAAACAAGCCCAGCATCGCCATCAGCGCCGTCATCACTACTGGACGAAGCCGACTGGTTGCCCCAGAGACAATGGCCTCATGCAGTGGCTGCCCTTCCCGCACCAAGGCGTTGAGCTGCGACACCAAAATAACCCCGTTCTGAACCGCAATACCAAACAGAGCAATAAAGCCCACCGCTGCCGAAACACTCAAATTGATTCCGCTAACCCACAAGGCGACCAGTCCACCGATCAGGGCAAAGGGGACATTCATCACAATCAGCATGGCATGGCGAACCGACTGAAATGCCCAAAATAAGAGTACAAAAATCAGGGTGAGACTGATCGGCACAATCACTGCCAGTCGCTTCATGGCCCGCTGCTGGTTTTCAAACTGGCCGCTCCACACGACGCGGTAGCCCGGCGGCAGGGAAACCTCTGCCGCAACCCTCGGCATTGCCTCCTGAACAAAGCCCCCCTGATCCCTTCCCCTTAAATTACACTTGATGGAAATGCGGCGACTGTTTTCCTCCCGACTGATCCTCGAAGCACCGACATCCACCTTGATGGTCGCCAGCTGCGCCAGAGGAATCCGGCTTCCATCCGGTGATTTGACCCCGAGATTTTCCAGCGCGGCAACCGATGAGCGGAAATGCTTTTGCATCCGAACCGAAATATCAAAGCGACGATTGCCTTCAAGCAACTGTGATGCGGTCTTACCACCCACCGCCATTTCAATCACATGCTCGACATCGGCCACATTAATGCCATAGCGCGCGATTCGGGCTCGATCAATCTCAATAACCACCTGCGCAAGGCCCGCCTGCTGTTCGGCGGCAACGTCGGTCGCCCCCTGTGTGGTTTTGAGAATATGCACCACCTCGTCAGCTTTTTCCTGGAGGACTTTGAGATCATCACCAAAAATCTTGACAGCAATCTCCCCCTTGACACCGGAAATCGCCTCTTCAACGTTATCTTGAATGACTTGAGAGAAATTAAGCTGTACGCCCGGAAACACCGAAAGCCGCTCATTCATTTCACCAATCAACGCATCCTTCGAGGGGTAACGCCAGGTACTTTTGGGCTGTAAGGAAACTAAAATCTCAAGATTATTGAAGCCCTTGGGATCAGTACCATCCTCAGGACGGCCCAACTGAGTGAGAACGGAAAGTGCTTCAGGAAATTCCTCGATTCGCTTTCTAACGCCTCGCTCAATTTCCTTTGCCTTATCCAGTGATATCGGTGTCGGCAAAGTCACCGTTAGCCAGATATTCCCCTCATCCAGCTTCGGCATGAATTCGGTCCCGATGACGCCTAGAAGGCCCAGCGATAAGAGGAGCGACAACAACGCACCACCAATCACGCGACGTGGCCGATCAAGGATCCACTCGAGCGTCCGGCGATAAAAGGACTCCATGGCATGAACCAATCCATTGTGCTTTTCTTCAAGCCGCGGCCCTAAAAGAAAGCTCAATAAGACAGGGATCAGGGTGAGCGTGACGATCAAGGAGCCGATCAACGCAAACGAGAGGGTAAAGGCCATCGGCGAAAAAATCTTCGCCTCGACCCGCTGGAAGGTGAAAATAGGCAAAAAGGCTGTGATGATAATAGCCTTGGAAAATAGGATGGGCCGCCCCATCTCCGCGGCGGTCATCAGCATGGTCTGCCGCATATGATTGAGATTCTCCTGCCGCGCCATGTCGAGAGTGATCTTCACCATAATCGCCTCGACGAGAACCACCGCACTGTCAACGATGATGCCAAAGTCGATGGCCCCGAGTGATATCAAGTTAGCCGAAACGCCCTTGGCATCAATCAATATGAAAGCAAACAGCAGCGATAAAGGAATCACTAAGGTGACAATGGCCGCCACCATTGCGCTCCGGAGAAAAACCACAAGGATCAGAAGGATCAGCGCCGCCCCCTCTAACATGTTGTGCTCGACGGTCATGACCGTATGCTGAACCAGCTCGGTCCGATCATAAATCGGCTCGATTTTTACGCCGGGAGGCAATCGATGGGCATTCAGATCAGCGACCCTCTCCTTGACCTCCCCCAGCACGCTGACGGCATCCCGTCCTTTAATCAGGAGGACAACCCCTTCGACGACATCATCGCGATCATTGAACCCAACGATACCCGTTCGAGGCTGCGGGCCTACGGTGACCTCCGCGAGATCGCGAACCCTGATTGGCAGCCCATCCCGCGTACTGACGAGCACCTCGCCAATATCATCAACACCACTTAAAAGACCGACCCCTCGAACGACCAGGGCCTCATCACCATGCTCTATATAGCCGCCACCGGTATTCTGATTGTTATCCGCGATAGCCTGATAAACATCCGTGATAGGCAGGGCATAGCTCTTAAGTCGGTCCAGATTGACCGAGACTTGAAATTGCTTGACGCCCCCGCCAAAGGAAACAAGATCAGCCACCCCTCGAACCGCCCGCAGCCGAGGCTCGATGACCCACTCCTGAAGGGCTCGCTGCTCCACTAGAGGAACTCCGGGCGCTCGTATGATGTATCGAAAGATCTCGCCGACCCCCGTACTGAGGGGGCCTAGCACCGGATTTAAGCCAGAAGGGAGAGCGACGTTGCGGAGCCGCTCCAAGACCTGTTGACGTGAAAAGTAATCTTCGGCCTCATCATCAAAGGTCAGGGTGACGACGGACAATCCAAAAATCGAGACCGACCGCATATTGATCAGGTGCGAGAGCCCATTCATCTCTTTTTCGATGGGGAGCGTGACAATCTTCTCAACTTCCTCAGGAGCCTGGCCTGGGTGCTGGGTCACCACTTGCACGAACACATTCTGGACATCAGGAAATGCCTGAATCGGCAATCGTTCAAAAGAGACGATGCCCAAGACGACCATGACCAGCGTCACCCCTATGACCATGAGCCGCTGCTGGAGACAGAAGACCAGTATTTTGGAAATCATGCGATAGCTCTAAATTCAGTCGCTACCATCAATAGGAGCATGGCCCGATCCCCATCAATGGTTGACTGAGGGCCCGTCGCCCGCCGTCTGCTCATTAGCCTCTTCGGTCCGGAGGAGTAACGCGCCTTCAGAGACAATGGTTTCACCCGGCAACAACCCCGTACTAATCACGGCGCGATCTTTGAGGCGAAGCCTGATGGTGATATCTCTCTGTTTGTAGTGACCGTCACCGATCTTGACGAAAACCTGATCGCCCTCCCCTTCGGTAAATACCGCAGTCAGCGGCACCACGATAGCCTGATTGGTTGCTGAATCCTGGACCTCTGCGGTGGCATACATCGCAGGCAATAAGGCGCCATCAAGATTTGCTATACGCGCTCTAACCTTGATCGTCCGGGTGGCTTCATCCACCAATTTATCAACATATTCAACCGTTGCCGTAAAGGGTCGGTCGGGAAAAGCTGGAACATGGACAAGGACTTCGGTTCCAGGCTTTAGCGTGCCCAGATCTTTCTCAAAAACACTCATTTGTAGCCACAGCGACTGAAGATCAGACACGACAAACAACGGCTCCTGCAAATCAGGGCGCACTTCCATTCCAGAATTGACATGGCGCTCGGTAATCAGACCGGCGATGGGAGATCGGACCAAATAACGGTTATTAATCTCATTATCGGAGACTCCGAGATTCTTAAGGTGCATCAGGCTCCGACGGACGTCATCTTTGGCATGCTCTAATTGATTTTCGACTTCCTGCAACTGCTTGTGCGGGAGAACACCGTGGTCATAAAGCGTCTTCGCTCGAGCCCAAGCGCTGTCGGCCAGTCGCTCATCGGCCAACGCATTGGCGTAGACTTCCTTGGCCTGGCCAAACTCGGGGCTATCCAGCTCTATCAATGGCGCTTTTGCCTTGACCGCAGCCCCCAGCATGGGGATGCCAGAAACAATGCGACCAGAGATGGGCGCACTGATTCTGACGGTTCGAGTCTCATCATAGGCGATCTTCCCAGCCACTGGCTCCATCACTGGAGCAGACATCAGCTCAACCTTCATCTCAACAATCATGGCCCGTTTGGAAGAATCAGCTGACAGCAACACCTCATCCTTCGGCAACACCTCCGCCTTCACCTCGGGGGGGGGTGGCGCCTCCGGCTGACAGCCAAGGAGGACGCATAACAAACTCAAAAGACCCACCACGGGCACTGTGACGAAGCAATTTTTCATGATCAATGCCTGTGTTCCTCACCGATAGCCGACAACAGATCCGCGTAGGCCAGCGCCTTATCTTTGAGGGCCGAATAATAATCAAGGGTCATCGATTTGTAGTTTCGTTCGGCATCAAGGAGATCAATCAGTCCGATGGCGCCCTGCCCATAGGCAAACTCCGCAGAATCCCTGACCTTCTGGATACGCTGATTCACTTCATTTTCAAAACGAGCGACGATGGCTGCGGCGCTCAGAAGGGCCGCATGGGCCGCAATGACCTCTTGATGAATGGAGTTACGCACTTGCTCTTGTTGAAGCCTCGCCTGATTGAGACCGGCCAAAGCCTTTCCAATATCACCTTGAAACTGATTGAAAACGGGAATAGGGGCGCTGATATTGAAAATACCTGAGTCCAACACGACGTTACCCGCATCCCGCACGTAACCTGCAGAAACGGTGACATCAGGAACGATCAAGCGACGGGCCAACTCAAGCTCGCGCTCCATTTGCTGGGCTCTTAAGATTTGAGCCTTGTAATCAGCGCGTGCCTCATAGGCTTCATCTAAGAGGGCCGTGTCCTTCGATTTCTCAAGGCGTTCCGGCACAAGGGGCCACTCATCCACCATCTCAAGATGCATCGCTTCTTCAGGCCAGTTCATTAAGGTGGCCAGTTCAGTCCGACTGACATTCAAGCCCGCCAAGGCGCGATCCACCTCGGCCTTAGCCTTATAACCTTCGACTTCGACACGAACAAGATCAGACTCGGAAATATCACCCACGGAGTGTCTTAATTCGTTAGCCTTAACGATTTTCTCATAGCGCTGCGCGATTTCATGAGCAACCGATAACGCCTTTTGGGCATGAAGAACGTTATAAATAGCCCTTCGAACACGGTTCATCAGCATGCGAACCGTATCTTTGAAATCCGTTTCCACCGCCTCCCGACCAATTTGACTGCTCTCCGTCCGCAAGGCACGCCTGCCATTCGTCTCGATGAGCTGGGTAATGATAATGTTGTACCCGAGGCCCCGCTGCCCAGTCGTCCCTGGATTAGCACTAAAGCTGCCGCCAAATCCACCCAATTCATTAATCCCATAAGAAACAAAAGGGTTCGGAATCGCTGAGGCAATCCACTCCTGCGCTTCAGCCCCATCAATTTGATAAAGCGATGCCATCAGATCTAGATTGCGCTCAAAGAAAATGGCAACCACCTGACCCTCCGTCAGGGCTTTTGGTGTCCAATTAAGCTGGGTCGCTTCATCCTTATTTTTCTCAGGCTGAAGAGCAGCAAGCGCCTGCTGTCCAAGGGCCATCAATAAACAACAGAAAAAAAGCCTCAAAAAAAACATGACATTCGATCAATCAACGTCAATCTCATACTCTAAGGGGGGGATGACCCTTCTGAACCGCAACACGAGGCAAGATCACTTTTAAGCACGCTTCGTGCCGGGGTAGGGCCAAATAGATGGATGATGAGCCATCATCCGGTTTCGGGTGTTTGATGGACAACCCCCCACCATCCCCCCCTCACCAAACGGTGGAAGCAGACCAGAATGCTGGTTTAAATAAACCATGAGCCGATCCGAGAGCCTCCAAATCGGCCTAGTATAGCCGGCCCCAGCAGCACCCAAATCCTGATTGTTTTTTGAATGTCCCCATGAACTCTAGCATGCCAAAACGACAAATTCTTTAGGATCGGGCCACTTCGCACTGTGCCCCAGACGCTCTCTCCCCTGGCAAAACTGAGATCGGACGTGCTTATTCTAAGGGGGAAGATGGCGCCATGCCTTCCCTATGGCGCATTAGTTGCTTGATGAAGGGCTAAAAGCAGTCACCCCTCTAGCAATATGCCCAAAAGACTCCAAGCCGTCCCTCTGCTCTCCTCCGACCAGAATAATCCCCGAGCCTCGGGAGCCACGACGCTTGGATTCGACCTTGACTCGGCACTTGAACACATCGCCCATTGGCTCCCCAGCCAAAGCCCTATTAAGGATTTTATTCACCACAATACACTTCACGCCCTTCAGCACAGACCCTTTCACGAAGCCGTCGCCATTGCCTCAAGAATCTATGGCGCCAAAAGTTACCTCCCCCTATCGGACTATCAAGCAAGGTACCGCGAAGGACGCATCTACGACTTTGCCCTCGACCGCGCCCTAGCGTCCGTTGAACCGGTGCCATCATTGCGGGAGCACCTCAATGAGCAGCTTTTTCGCGACGACCATAAAGCCCACTACCCTCCCCTATCATTAGCGCTTCATGGTCTTCGGCAAACCTGGCTCACCCATATTGAGGTCAACCTGGATGCCCAAGTCCATCCCATCTTGTTTCGTCTCATTGCTAACTTTCTTGATCAGGGGATTAGTCGGTGGTCCGTAGCCCGGGAGGAGGAGTCCCTCTGGCAGTGCCTTTCTCGGCTGACCGAAAACTCCTTTGTCCCGCTTTACCCCTTCAAGGACCGCCAGGTCCGGAAGATTCTCGCCATGTCGCCTGATGAAGCCATTCTCTTTTGCCTTCAAAGAATCGTGGGCGATGAGACACACTTCGGGGTCTACCTTCTCGAATTAGCCCTTGGGCACCCAGGCTGGTCGGGGATGGTGCGGGTCATTGAAAGGAACCCAGAGAGCCTTTTGACCCGGCGAATCATCTCTCTTAAGGAGTTCATAGCGGTGGAACTCGCCATGGAAATGGCGCTTTTATTCAGCAAGCGTGGCCCTCACTTTAAAGCTCTCTCAGAGATCCCAGGCATCGACGAAGCCCCCTCGTTTGCAGAGTCTCTGGATCAGTCGACGACGCCTCAACACCTTAAGATCTGGCACGAGGCTATGGAGTTCTCGCTCCACGCAGAACTCTTGACAGCCCTTCAGCAACAGCCCCACCCGACACCGACCAGAGAGATCAAGGTCCAAGCGCTTTTCTGCATCGATGATCGCGAATGTTCCTTACGCCGTCATCTGGAGGAAATCTCACCGGCGATTGAAACGTTCGGCGCCGCCGGGTTCTTCGGGATCGAATTCTTCTTCAAAGGGATCGATGACATTTATCCTGTTGCCCAATGCCCGGTCGTCATGACACCAAAGCATCTCGTGATCGAGTCTGAGTCCTCACCCAAAATCCAGCCAGAGATCCCCTCAAGACCCTCCCTCGACCCCATCAAAAAGTCACAGCTGATGCGCAACTGGCTGTTTACCCAGACCCTGGGGCTTGGTTATGCCGCTAAACTAGCTTGGGATGTCTTTAGACCCGGCGCGCAGTTGATTAAGATTAAAAAGCTGGCCGAGGTGAGCCATCAAACCCGCCTCCATCTTCTGAGGGAGTCCGACGAACTGAACGATGAGGGCCAGCTACTCGGTTTCACCCACACTGAAATGGCCGACCGCCTAGAATCTCTGCTCAAAAATATCGGGCTAACGCACGGTTTCGCCCCTGTGGTTGTGGTGGTCGCTCACGGCTCTAGCAGCACCAACAACCCCCATTTCGCCGCCTATGATTGTGGTGCCTGTGCCGGAAAGCCTGGAGCGCCTAACGCAAGAGCGTTTACCCACATGGCCAACATTCCGGAAGTTAGAGACCTCCTTCAAGGCCGCGGCATTGATATCCCTCAAAACACGCTGTTTATACCTGCGCTGCACAACACCAGCCGGGATGAAGTGACCTACTACGATCAGCAGGACTGGCCAAGCGAACGACCTGATGGCTTGAGTCATTTTCAATCGGTCATGACGGAGGCTCTAGCAAGAAATGCCCATGAGCGCTGCCGCTGGTTTGAATTAGGGCCAAAATCAAGCTCAGAGGCCGCCGCGGTGGATCATGTCCGCATCAGAGCCTCCTCGATCTTTGAGCCGCGCCCGGAACTCAACCACTCAAACAACCTCTACTGCATTGTGGGCCCTAGAAGCCTCACTGAGGCCCTTTTTCTGGATCGCCGAGCATTCCTCCATTCCTACGATCCTACCCAGGACTCAGAGGGAGTAAGGCTCTCAAGAATTCTCTCGCAGGTCATTCCTGTGTGCGGCGGAATCAACCTCGAATACCTCTTCTCACGGATTGATAACTCCATGTATGGTGCCGGCACCAAACTTCCGCACAATGTCATTGGACTCTTGGGGGTAGCGAATGGTGTCGAAGGCGACCTTCGAACGGGCCTTCCCTCCCAGATGATCGAGGTGCACGAGCCGTCGAGACTTCTGATTGCGGTCAACCAGACCACGACCATCCTAGACAAGGCCCTGTCCCAGATTCCCGCCCTCAAAGAATGGCTGGATCATGATTGGCTGCGTCTTGCAGCGATTGACCCCACAATATCCGAATCCCGCCTCTACCGGTCCAGCGGCTGGGAAGCCCTCACGTTTCCAGAAAGTTTTACGGCCCCAGAAGGGGGCTCTTCCCGCGCGATCTACCAAGGAAAATCGAACACGATTCCCGTGCACATCCTGAAGAAGGCCCCCAAATGAATAGCCTGATCCTGGCCTGCCTTTTTATCCCTCTGTTGGGCTTTGTGTTGATTTTTCTGCTGGGAAGGACTGAGCTGCGGGTTGCTTTCATCAGCCTCTGGATAACCCGCCTTCTCGGCGCGGCCATCATTGGACTGCTGGCACTCTGGGCGTGGCTTGGATTTCCTGTCCACGAATTTCACTGGTTTACCCTGCTACAGCAGGGCAACTACCAATTCCCTATCCTCTTTCTATTTGACCGAATTGGCGCGGCCTATCTCTTCTGTACCTGGGTTATCTTTTCCATCATCGTCCGCTACTGTCGACACTACCTGCATCGTGAGGCCGGTTACCGACGGTTCTTCTTGACCATCTTCAGTTTCGTCTTCGGCCTCAACATGGTGATCCTCTCTGGGGTTCTCGATATGTTCTTTGCCGGCTGGGAGATTGTCGGCATCTCTTCGTTTCTCCTGATCGCGTTTTATCGGCATCGCCACCAACCCATTCGAAATGCCCTGAGGGCTTATAGCATCTATCGACTCTGTGATTTTGGGCTCTTGCTGGCTGCCCTCCTGATTGACCTTCTCCTCCACGGCCGCAATCATTTCTCTGAACTCAAAGAGGTCCTCAGCAGCGGCTATCCGCCTGGTGGCTACATCGAATTCTTTGGCCTCTCACTCCTCCTCATCATTGCAGCATCGGGAAAATCAGCCCAATTCCCGTTCTGCTTCTGGATACCCCGAGCGATGGAGGGACCGACCCCTTCGAGCGCCATTTTTTATGGCGCACTCTCCGTCCATCTTGGGGTTTTCCTCTTATTAAGAACCCAGCCGATCTGGGGGTTTGAACTCCCCTCCCGACTCATTGTATTGACGATCGGAGTCCTCACGGTTTTTGTTGCCAGCATCTCAGAACAAGCTCAATCGAACATCAAGGGTCAAATCGCCTATGCCTCGATTACGCAGGTGGGCTTTATGTTCATCGAGCTGGCCCTCGGCTTTGAGGCGCTGGTGTTGCTTCACTTTCTGGGCAATGCCTTTCTGCGTTGTTACCAACTTTTGGTCTCCCCGTCGATCGTGGCCCATCTGCTCAGAGTCGAGGGGGATACCGACGTCCACTTTGACATCCGCAATAGCGCCATAGCCCACTCCCTTCCGATGACCTTAAGGCAATCTCTCCCAGAAACTCTCCAGAACACCCTACAAGTCGTGGCACTTCAGGAATTCAACCTTGAAACCCTGGTCCGATCCGTCCTTTGGGATTCCTTCAGAACGCTAGGCCATGTGTTAGGTAGAATTCATCCCTTCCTCATGGTCACCGCCCTTCTCGCGGCCCTTGGGCTAGGCTTCCTGCTCTTAGAGAAAGGTTACAACATCAGACCTTACCTTGGCCTTCTCGCTGCACTCGGTATGATGTATCTCTCGGCCATAGCCTTTAGCCGCAAAAGGACCCCGATCTGGACCTGGAATCAGGTAGGGCTTAGCACCCTCCTGGCGGGCATTGGAACCTCCCTCATCAGCGATGAAGGAGATTACCTCGTGTTCTTTTTTAGCGGCATCATCGTCGCTTGGCTGATGGGTCTGCTCCTCATCGTGAGAATGACCCGCATCGATGGGCCAAACATGAACCCCTACATCTACCGCGCCATGGATGAAAAAATGCCCATCCACGCCTTGCTGTTCTTTCTGGCCTTTCTTGGACTGGTCGGATTTCCGATCACCCCCGCTTTTCTGGGGCAAGACCTCCTGCTGTTTCATCTCAGCAGCGAACATGCCTGGATGGCCCCGCTTGTCGCTATTGCCTTTGTTCTCAACGGCATCTCCGCCTCAGGCATCTACATGAGAATCTGCGCGGGCCGGCCTGTCGAAATCCGCCCATAGACTTCGAAAAAAAAAGCGCCGCAAAAAAATCCGATCGCTATAAAGAACTTTATATGTCCCACACCCTCCTCATTATTGAAGACGCACCACTCCTCGGCCAGGAATTAAGGCGCCATTATGGGAAAGAGGGATGGGACGTCGAGTGGGCACGGACACTGCGTGAGGCGCGACGGCTGTTGAAGGAGGGTCGGCTTGAGCCGCTCCTTATCCTTTCTGACATGAATCTGCCTGACGGTAATGCGCTCGATTTTATGGAGGACATCAAAAACTCTCTGATTCACGCCGAATGGATTTTCCTAACAGGCTATGGCGGCGTCCAGGATTCTGTTCGCGCTCTTAGGCTCGGGGCCTATGAGTTCCTGGAAAAACCCTGCGAAATGTCGCGGCTAGATCTCGTCATGGCCAGCGCGACCCGGAGCGCTCAAGCTCAGCGCCGACTCCTTGAACAGGCCGAAGCAGGTTCGCGGCGTTTCTCTCCAATCGCCTTTGTTGGACAAAGTGCCGCTGCAGAAGCCGTCAGAGAATTGCTCAGGCGGCTCAATCGAGTCCCCTTCAGCGCCATCATCATTGGCGGTGAAACCGGTACCGGCAAAGGTTTGGTCGCGCGAATACTTCATCATGGCGGCCGCCGGGGACCCCATCCCCTGGTTGAGCTCAACTGCGCCGCGCTGCCTCGAGACCTCATGGAATCTGAACTTTTTGGTCATGAGGCGGGGGCCTTTACGGGCGCGAGTGGTCGCCATCGAGGCTTGATCGAGCAAGCGGATAACGGCACGCTCTTCCTCGATGAAATTGGCGAAATGCCTCTGGACCTTCAGGCCAAACTCCTAAAGGCCATTGAGGATCGTAAATTCAGACGTCTCGGTTCTGAGCGTGAAATCAGTGTCGACGTCCAAATCCTTGCCGCCAGTCACCGCGACCTCGAATCCATGGTGCGAGAGGGAAGCTTTAGAAGTGACCTCTATCATCGGCTGAGCGTCTTCAAGATGCACCTGCCCCCCTTGAGAGAGGTCAAGGAGGATCTGGATGAACTGGTTCCTCTCTTTATTGCAGAACTCAATGTCAAGGCCGCCAAGCAAGTGAGAACCGTCCCGGATGAAGTCTGGGACCAACTTAGAAATCACGACTGGCCGGGAAATGTGAGGGAACTTCGCAACGTCGTCGAGCGCTGCGTGCTGTTTTCTGAAGGCCCCATCTTTCCTGCCCAATGGCTTCAACTCAACACCGCCCCGCCAAAATCCATGTCAGCGCAGGATCTTCGAAAGGGCCTGCTCATCCCTCTGGATGGCAGCATGGATCTCGATGACATGGACCGCTTCATCATTGAGACCACGCTGGGTACCCACCAGGGTAACGTGACGGCAGCCGCCCGTGCACTCGGAACAACACGAGAAACCTTGCGTTACCGGGTTCGAAAATATGGATTGAAGGAAGGGAGCTAAGTGACCGCCATCGGGTGGAGGATCCCCTGTGGGGCATCACCTTGAGGTCATGCCGGGCCCTATGAATCCATCGAGGGTCCCTTCTATGAGCTCAAACAATGTTTTTTTGAATGGACGAGAAGCCGCTTAAAAAAAGAAGCCCGGTAAGGTTCCATTTTCTTCATTTCCTTGCGCTAGAATGAACCTCGCGGTGATGTCGTGGAACCTTTGAAAGGCCACTACCACGCCGAACCTCCGAATCAACGCTGACATCAGCAACCAAGCACCATAGAAGGACGAAGCCATGAACGCTCAACAGACTCTTTTTCGCGCCGCGGCAGTGGCCACCTTGATCGCTGCTGCTCTTTTCAGTGGCTGCGCCCAAACGCCGAAGCCGCTGACCCCCATCTCTGCCAATGACCCTGAAATGAAGGCCCTGGATGCCGATCGCGCCAGATACCGAGAAAAGAAAGTCGCGCTGATCGAAAAGGCACTCAACCTCAACGCCAAGGAGCATGATGCATTCTGGCGGGAATACTATCCCTATGAGGCAGAGCTCAAGAAAGTCTACGATGAGCGTTACAGTATTATTCGTGATTACGCGGCCAACTATGAAAACATGAACGATGAGATCGCTGACAACTTGGCGCTTCGTTCACTGAAGATCCGTGATGACCGCAACGAACTTTTTAGAAAGTACTATGGCCGCATCAAGAAGTCGACCTCAGCCCTGATCGCTGGCCAGTTCCTTCAGATAGAGAACGAACTCAATCTCTTATCAGACCTCAAGATCAGCACGGAAACGCCAATTCTTCCCCGCGATGTCAGCCCAACCAGCGTGATGAAGAAATAAGACAAGCCCCTCCAGCGCCCTTCGTCAGGCTTTTCGCCTGACGAAGATCGCGCGCTCTCAATGCTCCTCTCTTGAAGCATGTCACTCCAACCGTCAAAGCCTTCCCCTTGATGGCTTCTCTCAAAGTCAAGGCTCCGTCGCTACGGCGAGAAATGATCATGCTCACCTTGCTGGTGCGGCACTAAAAGACCCCCCTCATCGTAAAGAGGGTCATGTACGGGACCCTTTGCAACGCACGCAGCCCGATTGATCTGATTCCGGATTTCATTCCAGCGATTGGCTTTCTGGATGATCTCCTACGGCGCCCCTCCTTGATCGCTCGCGCCATCCAACTGGCCCCCAAAGACATCATCAATACCTGCCGGGAGACGGACAGCAGAGGCCACGCTCACTGAGTAAGACGGCCACCGGATCGGTGCGCTGATGCACCTCAAGGTGGCTGGCTGGCCTTGGCGATAATCGGGCATCGGCTCCACAGCGCCTAAGACCCTGGAGGGTTCTCTTAAGAGCGCTGAAATTGAAATCGGGCGATCATTCATCAGTTTCCTCGCGAGAGAACCCGTCCTTTAGGGCGTGGAGGGATAGCGACCGACCCAACGGGTCGGATTAATGGTTCCAGCCTTACATTCTCTACCATACAATGTAAGTCATGGATTCGGTCAAACGCGGCTACACATATCGGTTCTACCCGACACCTGAGCAGGAAACCCTGCTGGCGAGGACGTTTGGTTGTGTTCGTAAGGTCTACAACACGATTCTTGATTGGCGAACGAAAGAGTTTTACGAACACCAAAAAAAGATGGACTACTTGAAGGCGAACGCTCGTTTGACCGATATCAAAAAACGCCCTGAGTTTGGCTATCTCAGCGACGTGTCTAGCGTCCCGCTTCAGCAATGTCTTCGCCATCAACAAACGGCCTACAAAAACTTTTGGGCGGGCAAGCAGTCTGCTGAATTCACCGCGAGCGCGTTCAAATACGTTGGCGGGAAGCTCTTTGTTGCCAAAAGCAAAGAACCTCTCGACATTCGATGGTCGCGTGAGCTTCCTTCCGCACCAAGCACCATCACCATGTCCAAGGACCCTGCGGGGAGATATTTTGTCTCCTGCCTGTGTGCGTTCGTCCCCGAATGCTTGAAGGTCACACCCAACAGGGTTGGGGTTGACCTTGGCATTAAAGACCTGTTCGTTACGGATAAGGGCAAGAAGACCGGCAATCCCCGCCATGCGGCCAAATATGCTACGAAGTTGGCTAAACACCAGCGTCGGCTTGCCAAGAAAAAGCTCGGCTCCAAGAACCGAATCAAGGCAAAGCTGAAAGTGGCTCGTATTCACGCCAAGATCTCCGATTGCCGGATGGATAACCTCCACCAGTTATCCCGCAGACTCATCAACGAAAACCAAGTCGTCTGCGTCGAATCCCTCAAGGTAAAGAACATGATCCGCAACCCAAAACTGAGCAAGAGCATTGCCGATGCCGGTTGGGGGAGTTTCGTTAAGATGCTCGGATACAAGGCTGATTGGGGTGGCCGAACGGTCGTCGCCATCAACCAGTTTTTCCCAAGCTCCAAGCGGTGCTCTGGTTGCGGCCACATCAACGACGAGCTAACGCTTGATGTCAGGGAATGGGAATGTCCGTCCTGCTCTACCCTTTTGGATAGAGACATCAACGCCGCTCGCAACATTAAAGCCGCAGGACTTGCGGTGTTAGCCTGTGGAGAGAATGTAAGCCTTGTGTCGTAAATCGGCATAAGTTGTTCTCGTTGAATCAGGAATCCCCTTCCTTTAGGGAAGGAAGTCAATCAAGCTATATCTAGACGGCAAGAGCGAACAGCACCCTTCAGACGGCGACCCGATGAGCGGCAAGCCCAGCGCCAAGGGGGATGTCCATGTCCTTTTAAATTTCAACCGGAGCTTCACGATGGCGATCAAACGCAGAGGCGGACTTAACCACAACAAACTGGATCAGGTGGTGGCCAATGCCCGCAAGGACAAGGAGGATCGCGAGAAAGGCTATCGGGAACGAGCCCTGAAGCTCTACCCCTGGGTCTGTGGCCGCTGCACGAGAGAGTTCACCCTCCAGAACCTCCCCGAACTGACGGTTCATCACCGAAACCACAATCACGACGATAACCCACTTGATGGCAGCAACTGGGAGCTGCTGTGCCTTTACTGTCACGACGACGAACATTCGAGATATAACAACGCAGACCTTTATGGAAAAGATCAGACGAACAGCGCGTCAACAACAACCCACAAAGCATTGGCAAGCCTTGGGGCTCTCCTCAAAACCCAAGATACAGCCGACTAAAGCGAGACGGTCCGTTGGTCTATCTCAACATCCACTCCGCGCGCCTGTTAGAATCCCCTAACATTTGCCTGAGTTGGCCATGGCTTGGTTAATATCCCGAGACCATGATCGCTTCCACAGCGGCTAGAGGACTCGTTCCAAACCGGAGATGCATGGATGTCCGCACTGCTCTATGACCCCAACTTCTGGCTAAGCATTGGCCAGATCATGCTGGTCAATATCGTTTTATCAGGGGACAACGCTGTCGTGATTGCCCTCGCCGCCCGATCACTTCCGGAGCGGGATCGAGACCGTGCGGTGGCCTGGGGATCGGTGGCTGCAATTTTGATGCGCATCGGGCTATCGATTGTCGCGCTCCAGATACTGCGTCTTCCCTATCTCAAGATAGCTGGGAGTGCAGCCCTTTTCTTTATTGCTTTGAAGCTCCTGACACCCGGCGAGGGTCATAGCAAGGGCGTCAGTAACCAGACGGATCTTGGGGCAGCCATCCGCACCATTCTGCTAGCCGATCTGGTGATGAGTCTTGACAATGTTCTGGCGGTGGCTGCTGCGGCGAAAGGGAATCATCTCCTACTGATTTTTGGTCTCGGCATCAGCATCCCACTGGTCATCTTTGGCAGCACCATAATTCTGAGACTCATGGAGCGTTATCCCAGCATCATTACGCTAGGTGCGGCCATCTTGGGGTTTGTTGCCGGTGAAATGTTAGTCAGTGAACCAGCACTAGCAGGATTTGCCTGGCTCAACGAGGGCGGCCCTGCCTACACCGCCATCCCCATCGCATCTGCTCTTGGCGTCATTGTGGTCGGCAAATGGCTCAAACAACGCACCGTGCATCCCGAAATCCAGTTGGTTGACCTCGCCCACGAACAACCGCAACCTCCCAGCGATCCCTCTGGAGAATGACCCACATGCTGAAATTACTGATTCCAATCGACGATACCGATTCGACCCCAGCCATGATCGATTCGTTTTTAGTGTGGCTCGACCGTCTGGGGAGTCCGGTTGAAGTTCACTTACTCAGCGTGCAACCCCTCATAAGAGGGGATGTAGGCCGCTTTATCGGCGAAAATGAGATCCGCGACTTTCACCTCGAGCAGGGCCTCAAAGTGCTGGCACCGTCGAAAGAAAAGCTTTTAGCGAAAGGTATTCCGCATCAGTTCCATGTGAGCGTCGGGGATCCCGCTGACGTCATCGTCCAGTTTGCAAGAGAGCAGCAATGCGACCAGATCGTGATGGGGACCCGGACCCTCGGTCATCTCATGGCGCTTCTTGTAGGGTCTGTGACGGCCAAGGTGATTGAACTCACCGATATACCGGTCTTGCTGATCAAATAAGGTTGCGGCCACCGCCCTTAATCCCCCTGACCGAAGAGCTTGGGCGGACGGCGTCAAGGTGAAATAGAGGCCGCTTGTTTTTCCCACCAGAGCGGCCGAGACCCTAAAACCCCCACTCTGATCCTTAGGATCTCAACCTTTGACGATGCTCCTACGCCTTGAATCTGGGATTGTTCCCTGCATCGGATCCACCTTCCGAAAGAAATCTCTCATGACCCCATCAACCAAGGCGAAATCGCTAAAGCTTAGCGGTTACAATGGCACATGGTCACGGTCTCGCTCAAGTTCCATCCCTTGCATCCCCCGAGGGGAGAATACAGCCTCTGCTGCGATGTAGCGTATGCCCCAAATGAGGGGCTGAAGCTTCAGTTCAAACTCTTGGGCGATATAGCGGGTGTTCTGGCAGGGGACCCCTCTCCCATGCCGAGGCGACGAGACGGTCTTTGGCAAAGCACCTGCTTTGAAGCCTTTATCGGTTTCGAACAAGATGCGGGCTACCGTGAGTTCAACGTTTCACCCTCTGGTGATTGGGCCGTTTACGATTTCAGTGATTACCGAAGCGGCATGACCCCAACGGACGTTGCCATACCACCCAAAGTGTTTATCGAGCGCTCCTCTCAATGGCTTCTCATTGAGGCTCATCTTGATCACTGCCTCCTGCCAAAATCCCCATCTATCGGCCAACCCCCTTTTAGAGTAGGCCTTTCGGCCATCCTCCTTGAGGAGGCGACATCGATGAGCTTTTGGGCACTGCACCACCCCATCCCTCAGCCCGACTTTCATCATGCTGAGGGCTTGTGCCTCTCGATACCCTCAGCACCTCAAGCCTTCATCACCCAAGATCTCTCGAACGCATCATGAAGTTTGGTATAGACCGTCTCCTCGAAGAACCCCTCCTCCAGAAGCCTCTGATCGGTCGACGTGTGGGTCTCCTCGCACACCCTGCATCCACGACCGAAGACTTCCGTCATACCCTAGACGCCCTCTCCGCCCTTAAAGGACTTGAGTTGACGGTCGCGTTTGGTCCCCAACATGGTTTACGGGGCGACAAACAGGACAACATGGTGGAATCCGCGGACTCTGTAGACCCCGAGCTAGGGATTCCTGTCTTTAGCCTATATGGCCATGTCCGAAGGCCCACCGCCGAGATGATGAGCCACTTTGATGTCTTGCTGATTGACCTTCAGGATCTGGGGTGCAGGATTTATACCTTCATCACCACCCTCCGGTATCTTCTGGAGGCGTCCTCTTCGTATGGCAAATCGGTCTGGGTTCTAGATCGCCCGAATCCAGCGGGCCGTCCGATCGAGGGATTGATTTTGAGGGAGGGCTGGGAAAGTTTCGTCGGCGCAGGTCCCCTGCCGATGCGCCATGGCCTCACCCTCGGCGAGCTCGGACACTGGTTCATCGATCAACTCAGCCTTGATCTTGATTACAAGGTGATCAAGATGTCGGGTTGGGCCCCAGATCAGTCACCGGGCTACGGCTGGCCCCTTGAACAGAGAAGCTGGATCAATCCAAGTCCCAACGCACCGAACCTCTCGATGGCCAGGGCTTATGCGGGCACCGTCATGCTGGAAGGGACAACTCTCTCGGAGGGACGGGGGACGACTCGACCCCTCGAACTCTTTGGCGCACCCGATCTCAATGCTGATCTCTTGCTGAAGGACATGAAGGCACTCGCCCCCACGTGGCTTGAGGGTTGTCGCTTACGCCCCTGCTGGTTTGAACCTACCTTCCACAAACATGCAGGCCAACTCTGTTCAGGCCTTCAGATTCATGTCGATGGCGCTTTTTATCGTCATGAAACGTTCAAGCCTTGGCGCCTCCAGGCCCTCGCCTTCAAGGTGATCCGAAGGCTCTGGCCCGACTATCCGCTCTGGCGCGACTTTGGTTACGAATATGAATTCGATCGCCTCGCCATCGATCTCATCAATGGCAGTGATCTTATGCGGCTTTGGGTCGATAACCCAGGCTCTGCGGTCAGTGATCTCGAATCCATTCTGACGAAGGACGAGGCCCTCTGGCGTGACCAGAGAGCGCCATACCTCCTCTATCCTTAAGCTGAAGGCTCCAGAAAGTTGGCCATCATGTAGAAGGCCACACCGGGCAGTAACCCCGGTGGACCCCACCAGGTTCCAAGGACTGTGCCGATGATGCCCACAGCAATGATCACCACCCCCAAGACCCTTAATTTGCCGCTCAGCGAGCGGATGGGCGCTTTGCCAACCCCAGCAAGGGATTGACCACACTGAGCGCAGGCTTTGTGAGTGGAATCATTCTGACAGGAACACGTCGGGCAATGGATCAGCGCCATCTTCTCCTCCTCTTAGGCTCTTGTTATTATTCATCAGGCTGGACCTTTCTTGGGACCTCTGGATCTTAATTGAGGTCATCATTTCGCCAATACTTGGCCCCCGTCACACTAAGACCAATCAATGCGCCTTGTTGAGTCAGCTGATAGACGTTGATCCCTGGAGCCACATTGACGCCGGCTGCTGCAGCGCCTCCTTCGCTCTGACCCTTAGCGGCTGCCGACGCCCGACCACCAAATTCCCAGCCTGAACCAACAAAGTCCTCCATGGCCGAGACGGTATCAAAGACAAAGACCAAACGGAAGTTGGTGTAACCAAATCCCAGTCCAGGCTGGAGCTCAAACATCTTCATGTAGGTTCGCTTTCCAGAGCGGTTATCCACAGCAACACCGTTGCCATGATCAAGCCCACCCCAAAGAATTTGGCCACCAGAGGCATCAAACACTGCATAGCCCGCCGCTTGTTGAACCCGACTCTTGGCGGTTGGATTCTCGAGGTAGAGTTTTGAAAGGCTATCCGCTTCCATCGATCGGAGCTGTTGCCGCTGATTCGCAACTGAACCCTCCAGCTGCACGCCACACCCCGTCAGGGTCAAGATCAGCCATAACAATGTCATGCTAGGTAATTTCATATTCTCCCTAATGTCTCCATGATTGCGATCGGTTATTCAATGTTTCGGGCTTCCTCACACCCTCTCAAAAATAGTGAGAAGGCGTGAGGTAGAGACCCATCCCCTATTTCTCGAGGTAATAGCTATTGGGCAAAAAGCCAGCGTTCTTAGTGTTCTGGATTTGCGTCATGGCATGCTGCTTTTCCTGATCACGGATACAAGCCGTCATCGCCTTGGTATCTGGCGCTACGCCCTTCGCCTTACAGGCCTTTTGATTCATTTCATTCTGCAGCCTCAACCCCTCCTCAAAGGCTGAATCTGCCTCATCCTTGCTATGCCCCCAATATTTGCAATCGGCATCAGCACAAAAACGTCGGCACTCAGGGCTATTCTGAGTATAGCCCTCATCAGGCTTAGTACATACTGAGCTGCAACCACCCATCAAAAACGCACCGGCCAAAATCGATAACAAGGCAAGGGAAGGGATTTTCATGAAATGTCTCCATCGGTCATTGAAGTGGCTCGATGTTATATGAAATCTGAAGGCGGCGTCACCCACCTTTCCGAAAATGGTCGGCCCCACTTAAATACTAATATGGCCCAGCCCGGATGGATGGTGTAACCTCTTAGGATCGTATTTCCCATCGTAGAGACGTCATACCATGAAGACGAATACTCGGCTTTCACTCCTCTTGATGGCCCTGTCTTTAGGGGCTTATAACCCCGTCTTGGCCAAGTGTAGTCCCGGAGAGCTTCGCGGTCTTTTCGGTCTGACGACTCAGGCACTGGGTTCAGCCGGCATTGAGGGGACGACGCTGAGTCTCTTTGACTTTAAGAACAACAACTCGGTTGAAGAGATTTACTACGTCAACACGGGCAATGCGAGTTGGAAGTCCACAACGACCGGCAACTTCTCGGTGTCAGCCGATTGTCACCTGACCCTTACGGTCAAAGATCCCGGGGGAACCCTCTATGCATTAAAGGGGCGGATCAATCCCATGAACAAGGTGGTCAATGTGCTGCAGACACAGCCAAACAATGAGGATGTCTCCCTCGGCGTCATGCGACCTCTAGGCCTCAAACGATGTAACAGGAATCGATTCATTGGGCGGTATGGCTTTCTCTCACAAGGACGAGTCCCTTTAAAGAATGATCCTCTAACCTTAGTTCCAGAATCCCGATTGGGGTGGTTTATTGCAGAGGACGCTCAGCTTGAACAACCCATCGAGTGGGTGAATACCAATGGGGTCATAACCAAAACACCCCCGACGCAAATCCCTTCCGAAACCTTAGATTCTTGCCTGATTGATCTTGGCCAAGGGGGGTTTGCAGGGGTTATTGTGGAACGAGGCCATCGCGCGCTCTACATGGACCTTGCCAAAGGTTCCTACCGCTTAGGAACCATGTTAAAGGTACGCTAGGAGAATTCAGCCATGTTGCCACATCCATTCAAAGTCATCCTTTTTGCTCTCTCTCTTTTGGTGGGTGCCGATGCAAAGGCAGGGAGTTGCCTCCATATTCAAGCTCCAGAAGGGCCTTATGGGATTCAGCTTCAGGGCAGCCTGGTCGATGGAAAACCCTATGCGGCCGTGGGTTCAGCCTCTATCCATCAATCAACGTTCACCCTCCAACTAACGGCCAGCGAAGGGGGATCCATCATCAAGAGAACCATTCTTGGATCAGTGAGCGTGGTGGATTGCGAATTAACCCTCACTGGAAGTGGCGTAGACCTCGGATTTATGCTTAAAGGGCAAATAGCCGAGCGAGGAAAAGAAATCTTTGTGACAGCGATCCAATCGGCACAGCCGATAGTTGCTAGTGGGACCCTGCGGCCTCGCCTTCTCAGGCGGTGCAGTAACAACACCCTCAAGGGAACATTCACCTATATCTCTCAAGGCTTCGATCGAGTAGGAACTGGAACAAATGTTCAGTGGGCTCCTATCGGCAAGATCGGCGATGAAAAATTTGATGGCAAAGGGTGTTCTGGCTACAAGGAATCCATCAAACAAGGCGCCTCTTTTTCAGAGGCAGAGGGGCCATTAAAGTATAGAGTTTCAGAAGACTGCACCTTTGAGCTGCTGGACCAGGGGATGCCCGCTTTTTTCGGCGTGATCGTTAATGGCGGTCAAGTCATGCCCTATCTGAAACTCGTGGATGGCGCCGTTCGCCTTGGCGAATATACCCGCATTAATTCTTCATCGACCCCGCTGAAGTGTCCCTGACCCTTGAATCGGCTTTCGCCACGTCCTATGCGCTCAGCCGATTCCCTGACACTCCTCGCGCCGCTCAGCTTTTCTTCGATCCTCAAGTGAGCGGTCATCTTCCAATGACTTTCGCCATCTGCAGCGTCATCTCTAGCATCCTGCCGTCTTGAGAGATTCTCCCGTTGCCCGGAATGAATGGTTCCCAACTTTGGCTCTTACCCCTAGCCCGAGCCAATTGCCCCGCATCGTGCGGTGACTTGGTTGTTCTTTTACTTGGAAGGCGCTGG